>FWPV01000648.1_pt1 | contig 107771 bp, 105 predicted proteins | sample 2228371 | NCBI WGS metagenome assembly FWPV01 (sample SAMEA103939776, study PRJEB20133) | metagenome
TCCCAATAATAACCTGAAATCCGGTGGCCGAGCGACGGTTGGTGAGCGAAGTCGAACCAAGTCGAGGCCATTTTGAACTACTGGCAAAGAAGCGGATAATCAAATTAAACTTTAAGAGGAAAGTCAAATCGGCTTTCCTCTTTTTTTAGCCAATTTTCCCGTCTCCATTGATGTCTTTTCCGCTTTGCTCTTCGAGAATTTTTAGCGCTTTCAAGAGTAATTCTTGAGTTTTTCGCAGTTCATTTTCCAAATAAGCCACTCGCGTTTCCAAGGTGGTGGCTCTGGAGTTTTGTGAGGAAATTTGGCTTTGCTGGATTAGATCCCAAAATAGTCCCATAGGTTTTTGATAAAGTTTGTAATCAGGTTTATTTGGCCTGGTCAAGTATAAATTTAGTGTTTGTGCTCCATTCGGTGCTTTTTCAGAATATCCTCTCCAAAATCATTTCCTTTTTCTCTAAAAATCGAGTGGATATGGTTGGCATTATCCAGGAAACCCACATTGTCGTATTCGATCAGAAAGTCCGGCGAATGAATAACATAATAATGTGCCTTCATGGGTTCGTAGCTTCCGATCCAGGCAAAATATACCGAATCCATTCCTCGGGCATGAAGCTTGGCTAGGTATTCTTCGGCTTTCTGATGATCCAGATTGCCCATATATTCTTCGATGAGGTAGTGGAGGATTTTTTGTTGGCCTTCGGTGAGTTCGGAGCCTTTGATTCCTTTGAATTCTTCCAGCCATTGGGGTCTATCGGGACTGGTGATGATGTCTCCGGGGACCTTCTCACTTAAAGTTGCCTTGGCCTTTTGAGTATCGTCCAAAGCATTGATTAGCCAAAATCCATAATCTTCCTCCTTACTCAAGGGGCGCAACCCAGCGTATTGGGTTGCCTCGACGATGGCCGGATCCGAACCCATAAACAACGGTGTCATGGTAATCAAGTCTCCGGCAGCGGTGATATTGATGGACAGGTGATGTCCCTCGAATTTTAAGCCCCAGACCGCTTCATTTTGCGGATTTCCAGCAATGGCGACGTAATAATTCCCATAATCCCAATTGAGCTTTCGGATAAACTCCATGCTTCGCTCGGGGACTTTTCCCTGCTGAAACTGGATCTCAAACAGCTCATGCAAAATGTCATCCACCTGCATGATGGCGAAAGTTTTCAGGTATCCTTGCGAACTAAAAATCGAGCTTAAAACCTTGTGAAAGGCGATTTTGCTCTCTTCTGAAAGATCTCCATACCGCAAACCTGCTCTTGCTGCCAATCCTAAAGGCAAATTGGTCCAGGCGGTTCGGGCACTGTCCTCCATGGCAATCAACACTTGAGATTGCTGCTCAGCCGGAAGGATGGCGAAAAAATCGGAAACTTTTGATCTGACCACGGCCGCCTCTTGAGCAAAGCTTTGCGCAGACGTAAGTAAAATGAAAAACAGAATGAGGGTGAGATTTTTCATAGTCAATGAAGTTTGGGAAAAGGTAGGAAAATCAAGTGAGTATTGATTCTGTTTTCACTTTTTGATCAGTTCGCAGACTTCATCGGCGCTTTCGGTCTCGATCGTGTAGTGGACAAAAGGGTAGTCAGACAGCAGCTTTCGAATGGAATTTTTTACAGTCAGAATTTCCCCCGAAGAGATTTCTGCACGTAGTTTCACATGCGTGGTAAACACGTGATGCTCTCCATCCAGTGACCAAATATGCGTTTGGTGAAGGGAATCTACACCTCGGATTTCCAGGATTTTAGCTTCGATTTCGGCTTTATTGACGTCTTTTGGCTGGCCTTGGAGGAAAAGAAAAAGTGTTTCCCGAAACCGTTTGGCCACATTCCAAAGAATAAAAATCGTAATCAACAGGGAAAGGACGGGATCGATATAGGGAGACTCCACAAATAGCATGATCACCGCTGCCACCAAAATGGCTGCCCAACCCAACACGTCCTCCAACAGGTGCCAGGAGATCACCCGTTCATTGAGTGTCTTGCCATGACTCACCTTCCAAGCGGCATAGCCATTGACGGCTATCCCTAAGAGCGCCAATCCGATCATTCCCTTGGCATCGGAAGTCTCCGGCTCCATAATCCGAAAAATCGCCTCTCGAATGACCCAAATCGATCCTAAAATAAGCACTACTGAATTGATCAGCGCGCCCAAGAGGGAAAAGCGCCGGTATCCAAACGAATATCTGGAGTCCGGTTTTTTCTTGGCCAGCTTTTCCAAATACCAGGAAGTCCCCAACGAAAGGCTGTCTCCCAAATCGTGAATGGCATCCGAAAGAATCGCCACACTATTCACCCAAAATCCTCCAACCAACTCCACTAGCGTAAAGGCCAGATTGAGGAAAAAGGCGGTACGCAGATTTTGCTCGGAGGGATGAGGATGGTGATGGCCCATTTCGTTTGGTTTACTTTTTCAAAACAGGTGGTTTTCGGTGATTAGTCCCCTGTTCATAGGCATAGCTGAGTCGAATGAGCGTAGGCTCGGACCATAGCTGACCCAAAAACTGAAGCCCTGCAGGAAGGCCTTTGGCCGTAAAACCCATCGGAACGGTAAAGGCAGGCTGACCGGTATGCGGAGCAATTACCTGAGCGTTGTCACCTTTGTAATCCTCCTGGAATCGCTCGATCAGTGCCGGAGGATGATTCCAACTCGGGTAAATCAGCGCATCGAGTTGGAGTGAATCCATAACTTTTTCGATCGCTTCGCGAAAGGCTATTCGTTTCAGGTCGGTAAAGGGATCTCCACAATTTTGATCCATATTTTCCGGAAGTTGGCTTTCGCGAAAACTTTCCAACCCGTTTCGTGCATAGTCCGAAGTCGTACCGATTCGGATCACATCTTCGATGGTTTTGATCGTATCCCGTTTCACATAATCAGCCAAAAAACGCTCTAAATCCTGCTTGAAAACTGGACACCACTGATTTCTGCGAAGGGAGTCAAAATTTTCCACCTCCACCGAATCGATCACCACTGCCCCAAGGGACTTGAGATCTACGATGGATTGTTCAAAAAGGGAGGAAATCTCGGGATCGGGATTAGCCTCGCTCAGCGTGCGGAAAACGCCGATTCGCGCACCCTTCAAGCCGTCTTTTTGTAGCGATTGCAAATAGTCAACTGGAATTTTACCCTGAGAATTTGCAGTAATGGGGTCCTTGGGATCGGTGCCTGCGATCACCTGAAGTACTCTCGCGGCATCCTCGACAGTCCGGCACATCGGCCCAACCACGTCATTTCTTAAGTATAGCGGCACGATTCCTTCCCGACTGACCAAGCCCAAAGTCGTCCGAAATCCCACCAAGGCATTGTGTGAAGATGGTCCGCGGATGGAGTTGCCGGTGTCAGTACCCAGTCCGATGGTTCCAAAATTAGCTGCAACCGCCGCCCCTGTACCTCCGCTCGATCCGGCGGGGACGTGATCGAGATGGTAAGGATTTCGGGTGGTACCCTCTGTCGAACTCTCCGAATGCATGGGACTAAAGGCCCATTCGGCCATATTGGATTTGGCGAGAATGATTGCGCCTGCGTCTTTCAGTTTTTGGATGATGAAAGCGTCCGCCTCGGGATAAAAGTCTGCCAATGCCAAAGACCCCGCAGTAGTCGGCAGACCGATCGTGTTGATATTGTCCTTGACGATCAGGGGAATGCCATGAAGTGGTCGGAGTTTGCCGGTTTTGGAAAATTCCTCATCCAAAGCTTTAGCTTGAGCGAGTGCTTCGGGATGAATGAAGGAAATAGAATTAGTCAAGGAATCCCAAGCTTGGATCCGGTCGAGATAGGCTTGGGTGAGTTCTTCCGTTGAAAATTCTCCGTTTTGATAGGCTTGGTGAATTTGGGAAATAGTCAGTTCCTCCAGAGGGATGGGGCCTTTTTGCGGCTTCTGGCAAGCCCAAACCAGTGCCAACATCAAGAAAGCTAAGATTCGATTCATGACGGAATATAGCTTTCTTGACGGGCAATTTCCAGCTAATTCTAGAAAGTAAAATCAAAGGAATCTCATCACTTCAAAGGTGGCGGTGGGGTCTTCTTTCTTTTCAGCAACCACACCAACAATCCGCCGAAAATCAGGAAGAAAGGCCAAAGATTGAGCACGAAAATAAAGAACCACTGCAGATTGGTCCAGCCGTTTTTCAGGCTGTCCATGGCTTTACCCAAAAAGCCAAATTCCGCTTCCTTTTCTACAAAGAAGGACACATTCAAGGTGCTTAGCGAAACCCGATTGCTGAGGTAATTGAGTCGGCCTTGCATGGATTCGATCTCTCCCCGGACATTGGCGAGTTCCCGCTCCAGTCCAAGGATTTCCTGCACATTTTTGGCTTGTTTGAGCAGCTCGGTGTAGCGGATTTCCAATTCCTTTTTGGTTTTGAGTCGGGCTTCTACATCGATAAATTGCTCGGTGACGTCTTCGCTTCGGATGTTCGAATTTTCGATTCGGACCGCATGTGACTGAATTTTTTCCATCAAAGGATCCAACTGATCGGAGGGAATGCGGATGGTCAGGCGTTTTTCTGTGCGCTCTCCGTAGCTGTTTTCCGATTCGTTGGAGATAAAGCCTTTGGCTGATTTGACTTCGGCTTTTAGAAAAGCATCGGTTTCGAGTATGTCCCGACACTCGAAATAAATTTCGCCCTCACGGATGATTTTCCGCTCAGTAAATTCTGCCGGAGGAGGTGCCTGCTCGGTCACAGGTATATCCATGTTTTCTTCGTAAGCGACCTTGGAATCTGGACTCAGCAAACCAGTTGAATCCTGAGTTCCGCAAGCGGCTACAATAAAGCCGAGCAAAATGGGAAATTTGAGCAGGAAAAGCTTCATAAAGAATTTGTTTACATCAAGTTACAAACGAGGGAATTAGATTTTTCGCCTCTTTGAAAGAAAAATTAACCCTTATCGGTCAAGCCAATTTTTCAATTCGGTCACTTTTTCCCGACTGACCAAGATATCCGAGTCGGTACAGTGGGTCAGCTTGACTTTCAATCGGCTGTTGGAGTAGGTCAGCACTTCCTCGATGGCGTCCACATGACTGAGATATTTTCGATTGAGTCGGAAAAAAATGGCAGGATCAACTTGAGCTTCGACTTGCTCGAGTGTGGAGTCGAGGACATATTTTTTGCCTGCATGAGTTTGTAGAAAGGTAACCCGCTCCTCACTGAAGAAAAACGCGATTTCCTCCATGGGAACGCTTTGGATTTTTTCTCCAAAACGAACCAGAAAGCGGCTTTTGTACGATTTTGCCTGGGGCTGGATAAGAGATTTTAGCAGGTTCAAATCCAAATTGGGTTGAATGCTTCGAGACCTGAATTTTTCCACAGCCCTTTCCAATTCTTTGGTATCGATGGGCTTAAGGAGGTAATCTATTGCATTGACTTGAAAAGCCCGAATGGCGTATTGATCAAATGCTGTCGTAAAAATAACCGGGCTTGAGATTTTGACCTTTTCAAAAATCTCAAAGCTGATCCCGTCAGCCAACTGGATATCGCAGAAAATCAGGTCAGGAGTAGCGTTTTCCTTGAACCATCGGATTGCACGACTGACCGTATCCAGATTTCCGATCATCTCGGCCTCAGGAAAATGCACCTGTAGCAATTTGCCCAGTCGGTTGGCTGCGGGCTTTTCGTCTTCGATAATCAGAATCCTCATGCGTTGACCTTCAAAAGTGGAAGTTTGACCAAAAATTCATGTTCCGTCTGGAAGATTTCCGGAATCTGATCACTCAAAATTCGGTAGCGTGATCGGATATTTTCCAGACCCACACCCGTGGAGGGTTCATTTTGACTGGTTTTGGGTTGAAACGTATTGCTTACCCAAAGCTCCTCGCCTTTTTGGTGAATGGAGATGAAAAGCGGGTTTTCCTGAGAAGCAATGTTGTGCTTGATGGCATTTTCGAGCAAAAGCTGAAGAGAAAGCGGAGGCAAATAACAGCCTTTGCAATCCGGGACCTCTACCTTGAAGTTGAGATTTTCTTCAAATCGGATCTTTTGAAGCTCTAGATAGTTCTGGGCAAATTCCAATTCCCGATCCAACCCCACCAACTCTTCCTGCTGAACATCGAGGACGTAGCGGTAGATTTTGCTCAGTTTCTGAATGAAAGCTGCTGATCGGTCTGCATCCTCATAGACCAGATTGGAAAGGGCATTGAGCGAATTGAAGAGGAAGTGGGGATTGAGCTGATCTTTGAGGCTTTGGTACTGGCTGGCGAGCTTTTCGGAGCGAAGTTGCTCAGCTTCGATGGCGGATTTGCGCCATTCCATCAACCAAGACCGAGAGGTGAAAATGGCCATAAATACCAAGGCAATCTTCATCGGAACAAAGGTGAAATCCAAAATGCCGCTCCATGGAATTTGGTCAAGCTCAAACTGCCCATCCAGCCAAGTGAATAGGAAAACAATCACAAAACTTACCACAAAAGCATAAACCATGTACGTGATGAATGTGGCTAAAAGTCGCTGCACGGGATGGTGAATCCAGGTAAATCTAGGGTCCAAAAACTCCTCTACCCGGCTTCCTCCAAAGCTCAAGGCCATGGATACCACAAAAGAAAAGAGAAACTCGGGGATAATTTCCACAATTCCTTCCCAAGAGGTAAGACAAGAGGCACAAAAATAGACCTGAAGGAGCAACGCTATCACTAAATTGATCAGCAGAAATTTCCGGAGATCTCTCCAAATAGTGTTTGCTTCCTGGCAGGCGGTAGTAGTTTGGGTCATGGGTGGAAGTTAGGAAAAAGCTGAAGATTTCGGATTTGGGGCTTCGGAATTCCCTCCACCAAGGTTAGAGCTCAGTGGAGGGTGTTGGTTTAGTTTTCAAATCGGGCTTTACTTGCACGCGCCGGCTACCTGCTCGGCTTCCCGTTTCCCCCAAGTTGGGAGAAGGTAATCTTCGGTCACTTTTGCTTCTTCTTTGGCAAAGAGCTCCAGTCCTACCCTTGCCAGTCCACAGGCTTTCTCAGGCCCGCTACCAAAAAACTGCGCCATGCCCAATTCCATTTGTGCCATCAGGGTAGTGGCACGTGGATTTTCTTTGTCCAATGCAATCGCTTTTCCAAAAGTCTGCATCGCCAAAGGACTCAATTCTTGTCCACGGCTCATGGGATCAACCGAGAGCTTGCCCATGATGATGAAGCCTTTCAAGGCCGTGATTTCGGAATTGTTAGGTGTGATTTTATCTGCTTTTGTGACCAATTCCATCGCCTGATCAAAGTATTGGTCTTTGTTAACATCAAATCGGAACGCCGCGATCGCTTGCAAATAGGCAGCATAATATAACGGCAACCATTCTGTGTTTTTCACCTCTGCAATTCTCAGGAATCCGTTGGCCACGGCTTGAGATTCTTCCGGGCTTTGGATGGTTTTCATGGCTTGAATCTGTTTTTTCATGGCCGATTCGTAGGCAGGATCATTGGCAAAAGCGGAAAAAACGAAGGCAAATGCCAAGGCAAGTGTAAAAAGAGACTTTTTCATGGTGTAGTAAGATTTAGAGGTTGTTTAAATTATTTGCGTTTTTGTCTTTAGAAATGGTGAAGAAAATTCCGAGGAAAAGGAATCGTGGAGCTCCTTGGCCTAAGGGTATGGATTCAAATCTTCCTTGTTCATTAGGCGCTTGGGCAAACTGGTAGCCGAAGATGTTTTCGTGCCCAGTGACATTGGTGATGGCTCCGTGAATGATCAGATTGGGTCGGGGCTGATAGCTCCAACTGAGGCTGAGGTTTTGGAAGGAACCGGTTTTGGAGTTCATTTCACCGGGCTGATTCGGGTCAGTATAGCTCAGACCGTCATTGAATGACCAAGACAGGCCCAGCTGTGATTTCAGATTGGGCACAAAGTGCTTGACCACCACGCTGAGATTATGCTTAGGCGCAAAGTCAGGTTGGACCTGCCCGGTGTATTGGAAATAGCTGCGCTTGCTGTCCACAAAGCTGTAGGTGATCCAGTAGTCGGTGTTTTTCAGACTTTCGCGGTCGCGAAAAAACACATCAAATCCGCGGGCAAAACCCTCGCCTTCATTTCGGACATTTTGTGGGTTTTGGAGATTTCCCTCAAATCGGACCAAGTGGTCGTATGACTTGTGAAAGGCTTCTGCCCGGAAGGTTTTGCCCTCTTTTTGGTAGAGGTAGTTCAGGAGCAAGTGCTTGGATTCGGTGTTTTTCAGGTTCGGATTCAACACTCTGAATCTTTCTTCGGGTAGTTGATGAAATCTTCCAGCGGCAAGCGAAATTGTTCCGTTTTCGGAGATTTTGTAGGCCAGAGAAGTGCGGGGATCGAACCATTTTTCATTCGCAAGGGTAGAAATTCCCACTCTCAACCCGGATCTCAGCACCAATTTTCGGCTGAGATACCAGTCCCATTCGGTGAAGAGATAACCTTGATTTTCTCCGAAAGTCCGTTCCATATTTTCTATGGTCAGGACTTCAGAATACTCGTTTCGAAAGTATTCTATCCCGTTTTTTACCGATAGGCGATCGGAGAAATCATAGCCTGCCGTCCATTTGGCATGAGTGAGTTGACTTTTTCGCTCTAAGTCTAATCCCCCGAGGTTCAGGATATCTTTGTTTTGAGAGTAAGATATCCCGCCAAAAAGTGACCAACCGTTTTCATAGCCTTTTCTCCAGTTGGTTTGGGCGTACGAATAGGTGTTTTTCAGATGGATGAGCATCCCTCGTGAAGATTCTTCGGGTTGGGGTTGCCAGAGTTGCATGCCACCTACCTCAGTACGGGCGAGCACTTTCCAAAGGCCCCCTTTGGCCGTTTTCTGCTGGGCGGCCAATTCCAGATCTCTTCCGAAAGGAGCGCGTTCCCAATCGAAATTTTGCTTGATTAAAGTTTGGTAGGGCTTGAGATCGAAGATATTTCCGCTTACAGCGATACTTTGTTTGTCATTGGCTAAGGTGTGGGAATAGCCTCCGCCCACCGACATGATGGATAGATCCCCTTGGCTTCGCTTGGCCAAATCTTTGGTATTGAGCGCTAAGGCCGAGGAAAGCGCCTGGCCGAATTCTGCTGAATAGCCACCGGTGGAAAAGAAAGTGCCCTTGAAGAGGTTGGGATTGAATCGGGTGCGGGTGGGGACATTTCCGGCTGTGGTTCCGTAGGCATTTCCCACGCGAAGGCCGTCAATGAAAATGCCGACCTCGCTCGCATCTCCTCCGCGGACAAAAAGGCGGCCGTCATTGCCAACCGTAGAAGTGCCCGGGAGAGTTTGAAAAGCACCCACAATATCCCCGACCGCGGAGGGAGTGGTGACGATATCTAGCGGGCGGAGGATCACGGATTTTTTCTCATCCGAGGCTTCCATGGCCCCTGCGGAAATGGTGACGGTATTCAGTTCGTTGAATTCTTCTTTAAGAATAAGAGCAGGGATTTCAAGGGTTTGTGTGGAAAGTTCAACTACCACCTCTTGGGATTTAAAACCCAACATACTGAAGGCAAGGATCTGTGTACCCGATTCGGTGGTTTCGAATTGGAAGGAACCGTTTTGGTCTGTACTTGCTCCGTCAAAGGTTCCTTTGAGAAAAACATTGACGCCCGGAAGGGGCTGGTTTTTTTCGTCCAGGACTTTTCCGGAAAGGATGGTCTGCGCAAATCCAAGGCTTTGGATCCAAAGGAAGAGAATCAAAAAAGAGAATATCGACTTCATAGTTGGCTTGTATTTGAACCAAAATTGAAGCGCTAGAATCGCTCAAAAAATCAAACCTGACTGAAGTGTCAAAATCCGCGACTGAAGTGTGGGTTTTTAAACATAGGAGAAATTAAGGGCATTAAGAAGAGTAGGAGAATTGTGAACTGGAAGGCCTGGTGACTTTTTCCTCAAGGGAAAGGAAACCCTAAATTTTCTCAATTTCCTTAATGGTTAAAAAGTTTTAAATTGAACTACATTTTTTGGAAATTATGAAATACCTCTCAAAATCATCTGTGACCAAATTGTCCTATCTGGTAACTGGCTGTGCGATTACGGTACATAAAGCTCTTGGGCCTGGTCTTTTGGAAAGCGTCTATGAAAAATGCCTTGTTTTTGAATTGGAAAAGCAAGGTTTTCACGTCCTTCAACAGCTTCCCATTACGATCAATTATGAGGGAAATTTGATCGATTCTGAATTGAAGCTGGACTTACTTGTGGAAGATACCATCATTGTTGAGCTCAAAGCAGTCCAGGAACTTCTCCCTGTTCATTCAGCGCAATTGATGAGCTATATGAAACTGCTTAAAAAACCACAGGGACTTCTGTTCAATTTTTATTCGGATGATCTCACTAAATCTATGAAACCATTCATCAATGAGTATTTCGAAAGGTTACCGGTGGAATAGCTTGCTTTTTTACTTCAGATTTAATGAAAGCTTATGAGTTCAAAAAGACATTGGTGAGATATTGATTTCTGAAATTCCTGTAGATGTAAAAATCAGAATCGATACTTACTATTTTGTTGGTTTGGATGATTTCTGAGGCCAACATCAAACTTGCATCTGCCAAGTCCATGGGTACATCAGCGAATTTTTCAGAGTAGGAAATTATGGAATTCAGATGCTTTTCAGTTAAAGGTACAATCTGGATACCTCCTCTATTCACCCATTCCAAAAGATTCATTTGAGCCTTGAGACTGAAATCCAACATATGCGATGCCTCCGTCAAAACTGGCCAAGTGGTCCAAAAAATTGAATTATATCCTTTCAAAAAGTTGAGGATGGGTAAGTGATATCGGTCCCGCTTATTAAATAAAGCAATAAGCGGTCCTGCATCAATGAGGGAATTTTCCATGAAGTTTGGATTTGATTTCTTTTTTATAATTCACAGAACCATCAGGGTCCCCACCCTCCTCAGCGCCAAACAAGTCCTTTCCTAATTCATAGGCAGAAAGTAATTGAATTTCCTCTTGGATGTATTGGTCCAAAGCCTCCTTAACCAAGGCGGTCTTGGAAACCCCTTTTTTCTTCCGGATAAGATCAAGCTTGCGCTCCATCTCCTCATCAAGTCTGATATTGAGCATGTTGATGTAATTTATTGTCAATGTAATACAATTGTATTACAAAAAGTTCTGATCTAGAGCGTTTTTCTTTTGTTAGACTTTGACTCTCCTTTTTCTTTAGACTCTTATCTGCATTTTGATAGCATTCAAAATGTTTTTGGTTAGAATAGTACCTTAGCCATTCTCTAATTCAATTTCCCATGCGCATAAGATTTTCATTTCTTCTCCTTTCGCTAGCGATTTCTTGTTCTTCACCTCAATCCGAAACGCAAAAGGAGCCCAAACTTTCCGGTAATCCCATTTTCGAAGGCTGGTATGCCGATCCCGAGGGGATTGTGTTTGGGGATGAATACTGGATTTATCCGACCTTTTCGGCGGCATTTGAGGATCAGCTGCACTTTGATGCATTTTCATCCAAAGACTTGGTGACCTGGGAAAAGCACGAACGCATCCTTGATAATACGGCCATCACTTGGGCCCGTCAGGCGATGTGGGCACCTGCTGCGATCGAAAAGGACGGGAAATATTACCTCTTTTTCGCAGCCAATGACCCGCTCACTCCAGAGCGTCCTGGCTATGATCCCAATAATGACATCAATCATTTTGGAGGTATCGGTGTTGCGGTAGCGGATCAACCCGGAGGGCCTTTCAAAGATTTGCTAGGCAAGCCGCTGCTTTCAGACTTCCACAATGGCGCACAGCCAATTGACCAATTTGTCTTCAAGGACACGGATGGCACGCATTATTTTTTTTACGGAGGTTGGGGTCATTGCAATATCGGCAGGCTGAATGCAGATTTTACCGGCTTCGAACCCTGGGAAGACGGGCAGCTTTTCCACGAAATCACTCCTGAGGGCTATGTGGAGGGCCCTTTTATGTTCCTTCGAAATGGAACTTACTACCTGATGTGGTCTGAAGGTGGCTGGACGAATGACAGCTACAAAGTCGCCTATGCCATGGCCGAAAAAGCCACCGGACCCTATCGCCGAATCGGTACCATTCTCGAGGCAGACACGACGATTGCCACCGGCGCAGGACATAATTCCGTCATCCAAAAACCCGGAACTGATGAGTGGTACATGGTTTACCACCGGCGTCCGATTCCCAACGAGGGCCGTGATCATCGGGTGACTTGCATCGATGTGATGGATTTTAACGAGGACGGGACGATCAGGCCGATCAAGATGACTTTTGAAGGGGTGGAGGCGAATCCTTTGAAATAAGAATCCGGGAAATCAGACGCATAATTTTCCTACTCAGAAGAAAGTAAAATAAGATTTCTGTTATTTTACTTTTATTAATAAAAGTAAAATAAGTATTTTTGCTTTATGATTAGGATCGAAGATTTTGTTTCTGGCCGTTACATTTCCGGATACCCGTATCGGTATTTTGTCCCCGAAAAGGTCAATCAGGAGTGGATATGGGCCAGTCCTAAGATCAATCGTCTTTTGGAGCGGGCTTCCATCAGGTTGGGTGAGTTGAACTCATTTGCCCGGATGGTGCCCAATATCGATCTGTTCATACAACTCCATGTGGCCAAAGAGGCCGTTATTTCCAGTAAAATCGAAGGCACACAGACACGGATTGATGAAGCTTTGCTACCGATAGAAAGCATTGATCCTGAGCGGCGGGACGATTGGCAGGAGGTGAATAACTACATCCAAGCGCTGAATTCAGCTATTTCTGAGTTGAATACGCTCCCTCTTTCCTCCCGACTCCTTCGCAATACGCATCAGCTGCTCATGCAGGGTGTAAGGGGAGAGAACAAGCAGCCGGGTTCATTTCGTCAGAGTCAAAACTGGATAGGTGGAAATTCGCTCGCCACAGCGGTATTTGTCCCGCCCAGCCACGAGTTGGTCCCTGATCTGATGAGTGACTTGGAGCAGTTTCTTCACAACCAAGAAATCTTTGTTCCCAGCCTGATTCGGATTGCCTTGGCGCATTATCAATTTGAGACAATCCACCCTTTTCTCGACGGAAATGGCCGGGTCGGACGACTGTTGATCACGCTGTATTTGGTTAGTGAGGGAGTTTTGGACAAACCGCTGCTCTACCTTTCCATGTTTTTTGAAAAAAACCGCAGCCTGTACTATGATCAGCTTTCCGCTGTCCGAAGTAAAAACGCCCTCGAAGAATGGATTTGCTATTTCCTTGAGGGAATTGAAGAAACGGCAAGTATCGGTGCTTCGACCTTGACTTCGGTTCTGGATTTGAAGAAAAGTCTGGAAGCTCAGATTGAGGAAGAGTTTGGCAGGCGAAGTGCTATGGGGAAAAAACTCCTTCATGGCCTATTCCGAGAACCGACCATTACAGTGGAGAAAGCGGCCCAGATAACTGGTTTGAGCTTCAAAGCTGCCAATGACTTGGTGGTTCTATTTGTAGAAAAAGGCATTCTAAAAGAGCAGACCGGGCAGTCACGCAACCGGGTTTTTGTCTTTACAGACTACTTGAAGGCGTTTGAGCACTGATTGAAAGAAAGTAAATAAGATTCCTGGTATTTTAACTTATGCTAGAAAGGTAAAATAAATTGTTGCAGAACTTTATACTTTCCAACCTTAACATTAAAATTGACTCAATCTATTTTATTGTAGGTCAGAGTTCTATTCAACATATTGCAAATACCGATTTCGGGATTGCACCCCATTCGTAATGTGAAAGAGTTACTCCGGTTTAAGACTCTGAGTATTCCTCTACTTTCTAATCCTTCAGGTAGCAGTTCTCTTTCCGTTAACTCTGTTATGTTAACCACGGGAAGCAAAGCCTCATTAAATCCTGTATCTTTTATTTGCGTTTCAATTAGGGTAAAGTCTATTCCGTTTAGGGTGTATTTTCCTCTTGAATAGTAGGTGAATCCGATTCGCTCACCCACTTCGCTTTCTCTCAAAAAAGATGTTTGCTCAAAAGTCCCATCTGCTTGAAACCTGAATTGATTGAAATACCAACTTCCTCTTCCTTGAATTTCCTGCTTGGTTTCATAGGTTCCACTCAAAAAACTTTGTGGAGCCTCATCTTTTTGACAGGAGATGACCAAAATAGCTAAGAAGATCAGAATGAAGCGAAACCTTGACATAGAAAGGGGGTTTTAATTTAATGACATTAGCAAAACGACAGAAATCAGCGATCTGCTACAATGAAATAAGCCCTGAAGTTTTTCCAGGGCTTATTCATTATTTAGTTTTTAATAACCTAAAACCTCACCACCGCTTCCACTTTTTGACCTGACCGTTCGATCACCACTTTAGTAGAATCTCCTTTTTGGAAAGCACTCAAAGCCCGCATGTAGCTCATCATGTCATAGACGGTCGAGTCGCCAAGTTGTACGACCACGTCACCTTTAAGCAAGCCGGCTGCTTGTGCTGGTTTCCCTTCTGAAACCCCATCTACTCTCATTCCTTTGCCGTCAAACATGTAGTCCGGAACCACGCCCATGGACACCGTAAATCGAGGAGAATCGCTGGAATCTTTGGTCTTGGTAAAGGCAAGTTTGGGTTCATTGTCTAGCGCAGTTACCACTCGGGAAATGTAACGGACTACTTTCACCAACCCTTCATAGTTGATCTTATCCGAATCATCGCTTGGCTTGTGGTAGTCTTCATGTTGACCGGTGAAGAAGTGCAAAACAGGCAAATCCTGTAGGTAAAACGAGGTGTGGTCGGATGGACCTACACCGGATTCAGAGGTCACAAGCTTCAGGCTGTCCGAATTGATTTGATCAAAAACAGGGACAAAGCTCGGGCTGGTACCGACGCCGTTGATGGCCAGAGATTTTTCTTCGTTCAGTCTGCCCACCATGTCCATATTGATCATGTAGTTGACTGTTTGGAGATCGATGGTTGGGTTTTTGACAAAATAATTGGAACCCCATAGGCCATTTTCCTCACCCGAGAAAGCGATAAATAGAATGTTGTTTTTCAACTCTTCATGTTTGAGAATTTCTGCCAAAGCCAACAGAGCCGCGGTTCCTGAGGCATTGTCATCGGCACCGTTGTGAATCGCAGAATCACCCCGATGCAGTGAACCCTGACCGCCCATTCCCAAGTGGTCAAAGTGCGCACCGATTACGATGGTTTTATCTGCTTTTTTATCCAAAAAGGCGACTACATTTCGCCCGGTTATTCCTTCCCCGTCCGTACCGATCACTGCTTCTTCATGGGGATTGGATGGTTTGGATACGGTAAAAGGCTGGAAAAACCCTTCCGTTCCCATGGGCTGAAGCCCTAGTTTTTCAAATTCTTTGGCCAGATATTCCGCTGCTTTTTGCTCTCCTTCTGTCCCGATAGCCCTACCTCCCAAATCATCTGCCGCCAGAAAAACGACATCTTCTTGTAAACTGGTCAAGAGTTTTTCGTTGGTTGGAGGGCCGTCACAGGCAACTATGAAAAGTGCAGAAGCTAAAATGTAGCTGGATTTGAAAAGAAAATGCTTCATAAATTTTGTCGATTTAGTCCAAAGATAATAATTGGTATCTTCGGCCTGCAATTCTTTTAGCATCAAGCCCAAAAATGAAGAAACTCCTTTATTCGCTAGCTCTCCTAGCTGTAGCCTGCGCTCCCAAAACAGAATCATCTCTTGAAGTTGATGTCCATTCTGCTACAGATTCCCTTCTCCTTCATCCCGAGGAGATGAAATACCTCAAAAACATTAAACAACTCACTTTTGGAGGAAATAATGCCGAGGCTTACTGGTCCTTCAATGATTCTTTGCTTGTTTTTCAGTCGGATTTTGCCGGTTGGGGAAATGAATGCGATCAGATGTTTTATCTCAACTGGCGCAAGGATGACCTGAAAACCAATCAGCCGCAGCGAGTAAGTACCGGATTGGGAAGGACGACCTGCTCCTATTTTTTGCCCGGTGACCAAACGATCGTTTATGCATCCACCCATTTGGTGGACCCGGCTTGTCCTCCCGTACCCGAGCGAAGAGCGGATGGCAAATATGTATGGCCGATCTATCCTAGCTTTGATATTTTCACTGCTGATCTGAATGGAAACATCCTTTCCCAGCTCACCACCGAACCGGGCTATGATGCCGAAGCGACGGTCTCTCCAAAAGGTGACCGGATTGTTTTCACTTCCATGCGTACCGGAGATCTGGAACTTTTTACGATGAATATCGACGGGACCGACGTCAAGCAAATCACCACGGATTTGGGCTATGACGGCGGGGCATTTTTCTCCCCTGACGGAGGCAAACTCGTGTGGAGAGCCTCTAGACCTCAAACACCAGAGGAAATCAAAGAATACCAAGATTTGCTCAAGGAAGGATTGGTGAAGCCGACCGATATGGAACTCTATGTGGCGAATGCTGACGGTACCGACATTCGAAAAATCACCAGTTTGGGAAAAGCCAACTGGGCACCGTTTTTCCATCCCTCTGGAGAAAAACTCATTTTCGCTTCCAATCATCAAACGGAAAGAGGCTTTCCTTTTAACCTTTTCATGATCAATCTGGACGGAACAGGCCTGACTAGAATTACGCATGATGGCACTTTTGATGCCTTCCCGGTCTTTTCCAATGATGGGAAATACCTCGTTTTTGCTTCAAACCGAAACAATGGTGGAACCCGAGATACCAACCTGTTTGTAGCCGAATGGATTGGAGATTAGTCCCCAGTTCAATGAATTTCTAAAACCGCCATTCGGCGGTTTTTTTGGTTCAGGGCTTATCCTTTTTTATCTTCTGGCTTCATAACCAACTTTTTCCGTCCATGAAGATCAATAATCGACTGATTTTACCCCTTTTGACTACCACCATTCTCCTTTTGGCGAAGTTTTATTTGCATGAGCAGTCCCAAGCTTGGAGTGGTTTTTTCCAGTATTTATCCCCTGTCAATACGATTCTGATTATCGTCGGTGTGGTATGGACTCTGCTTGTTGGGACTGGGATTGCTAAGCGGGAGTTTTTGAAAAATTACGATATCAATCAGGAGGATAACCTCAAAGCAAGGAAAATTTATACCCAGGTGAATATCCTTCAGAAGGTGGCCAATTTTGTTATTTTGCTTTTTGGGCTAGGCTTGATTTTGATTTCATTCGAATCCATTCGGCAGATTGGAGTAGGGCTTTTTGCTTCCGCAGGAGTGGCCGGAATAATCATTGGTTTTTCGGCTCAAAAAGCAATCGGAACTTTGATCGCTGGGATTCAAATTGCCTTTGCGCAGCCTTTCCGGCTGGATGATGCAGTAGTGGTGGAAGGGGAATGGGGCTGGATTGAGGAGATTAACTTGACCTATGTGGTGGTCCGAATTTGGGATCAACGGAGGTTGGTATTGCCTACCACTTATTTTTTGGAAAAGCCTTTTCAAAACTGGACCCGGACTTCGGCAGATATCATTGGCAGCGTATTTATTTACACGGATTATACCGTATCGTTTGAAGAAATGAGAAAAGAATTGGACAGAATTTTGGAAACTACCACCCTCTGGGATAAAAAAGTAAAAGTCCTCCAAGTGACCGACGCCAAAGAACGAACCGTGGAAAGCCGGATTTTGGTTTCCGCTAAAAACTCCCCAACCGCATGGGATTTGCGAGTTTATGTAAGGGAAAAAATGATCGAGTTTCTCCAAAAAAATTATCCCCAAAATCTACCTAGAATGCGGGTTACCCTAGATCAGGTAGGTAAATAATCTTTTCATGAAAAAGTGGATCCTTGCAGCTGTACTATTCGCAAATGCACACCTTTCCATTTCTCAAGAGATGAAGGAAAATCCGGAATTATTTTCCTTCTCAGCGTTTTTGGATCTGTATTACGGTTATGACTTCAATGAGCCCCTTTCAAAGAAGAGATTGCCTTTTTTATACAATCATACTCGACAAGATCAATTGGCAATCAATCAGGCGCTGATTTCCGGATCATTTCAAAAAGACAGATTCAGGGCTAATTTGGGTCTGCAACACGGAACCTACGCCAAGGACAACTATGCGGATGAGCCTGAGGCTCTTCGTTGGATTTACCAGGCGAATTTTGGGGTTGCCCTCGATCAGCATCAAAAAGTCTGGTTGGATGCCGGAGTTCTGCCGTCCCATATCGGATTTGAATCGGCGATTTCCAAAGATAATCTTACTCTTTCCCGATCCATTATTGCCGAGAACAGCCCCTACTTTGAGACCGGGGTGAAACTAGGTTGGGAAAAAAGCGAAGCCTGGTATTTTGCGCTGCTCTACCTCAATGGCTGGCAGCGGATTCAATCCATTCCAGGAAAAAACAATCCATCTTTTGGCACTCAAGCTACATTCCAACCCAATTCCAGAATGACACTTAACTGGTCCACTTTTTTGGGAACTGATCAGCCGTTAGAAGCAGGGACCTCTCTCTACTTTAGCAATATGTATGGGGATTTTTCTTTGGGAAAGCGCTGGAAAGTCATAGCAGGATTGGATGTGGGCAAACGCACTCAACTTGATTTCCCGGACCGAAACTGGTGGGGGATGTCGCTAATCACCCGATATCGATTTTCGGAAGGATTTGCCGGGGCTCTTCGCTATGAATACTATGAGGATCCTTTTCAGGCAAGAGCTGACTCAGGAGGTAATCTGGGAGTGGAGACAGGCGGTCTTTCCCTCAATTTGGACAAGAAAATCAGCAATTGGGGCTTATTTAGAATGGAGGGCAGATGGCTGGATTCTCAGGTTACTTTGGAGCAGGGATTTTCTCCTGCCGCCTCAGAAAGCTTTTTTATTTTGGCCTCCTGGGCGTTTTTTTGGGATTAAAGTTTATCCAAATTGTCTAGATATTTTTCTGCCTGATCTAGCAGTTCCTGCTGGTTTGCCATCTTGTCCCAAGTCCGATACATCATGCCGATTCTTGGATTTTTCTCCAGCTTTTCACGGTTTCTGGCATAAAAATGCCAGTACAGGCTATTAAATGGACAGGCTCCATGTCCGGTTTTTTTGGCCGAATCGTAGGCGCAATGGTCGCAGTAATTGCCTTGCTTTTTGATGTAATTGGCGGAGGAGACGTAGGGTTTGGTGCCGACAATGCCTCCGTCTGCAAACTGGCTCATTCCTCGGGTATTCGTGATTTCTACCCATTCGATGGCGTCGATGTAAATGCCGAGGTACCACTGATCTACCTCATCCGGGTGGATTCCGGCGAGTAGGGCAAAGTTGCCTGTGACCATCAGGCGCTGAATGTGATGCGCATAAGCCAAGTCCAATGATTGACCGATGGATTCTTTTAGGCAGTTCATTTTAGTCTTTCCGGTCCAAAACCAATCCGGTAACTTTCGATCGTGCCCAAAGAAATTCATTTCCCCAAACTCCGGCATTTTGGCCCAATAAATCCCACGCATGTACTCTCTCCAGCCGATAATCTGTCGGATAAATCCCTCGACTTGGGCGATTGAAATCTGTTCCTGATGAGCAAACCAATATTTTTCTACGGTCTGCACGACTTCCAGAGGGGAGATCATTTTGGTATTGAGCGAAAAGCTCAATCGGGAATGGAACAAGTAAGGATCCCAAGTGGTCAGCGCATCTTGATAAGCACCGAAATTGGGCAGTAGCTGCTCGCAGAAATATTCCAAAATCTCCAAACTCTCTTCTCGCGATGCAGGCCAAGGGAACTGATCCGGGTCAATTTTTCCGATGGTTTTTATTCCGGATTTTTCGATCATTTCAGCAATCTCCCTGACATTTTTGATATGAATGAGAGGCTTTTTGAGCAGTTTCTGGTCCTTGAGTGCTTGTCGGTTGTCATGGTCATAGTTCCACTGACCGGTGATTGGCTCTTTGCCATCCATCAGGATATCATACTTCTTTCGCATTTCCCGGTAAAAAGTCTCCATCAGATAGGTTTTCTTTCCTTTGAAAAAGTCCTTTAGAAATTCCCGGGAAGTCAAAAAGTGCTCAGAATCCACGGTGGCCGAATGAATGGTAAGGTTTTCACAAACTTCCTTTAAAACCGTATCCAATCGAAATTCATCAGGATGCTGGTATTCAAATCTTTCGAAATCTCTGTTTTGGATCAGGAAGTCGATTTGATCTTTGATATTCTGTCGGTTTTCGGGATGGTCAAGTGGATAATAAAGAACCTGATGACCCTTTTTGCGAAGCGTATCTGCAAAAGTCCGCATAGCCAAAAAGAAGCCCACAACCTTTTGGATATGGTGGGATACATAGTCAGTTTCTTGTCGCATTTCCACCATCAAATAAGTGATGGAATTGTCGGTTTTGTTAAACCAGGAATGATTCTGATTCAGTTGATCACCGAGAATAAGGCGTAGTGTTTTAGTCATAAAAAAAAGGACTTTACCGAAGTAAAGCCCTTTGGCGGGGTGATTGTTTATGAATTAGTATTTGAAACAAGGCATGGAAGACTTTCTGCCTCCACCTTGCTGAGAACCTGCAAGGAAGGAGAATCGGATAGAAATCTCATGAGCACCTGCGCTGTTGGCGTTACCGAGTGAAGAGACATTGTAGTCGTAGCTGTATCCTACATCGAGTCCATTTCCGAGGGATATCCCTACGAGTCCGATAAGAGATTCATGTTGTGCATCTTCGTTGCCTACTACTGGAATACCTCGGTACCATACACCAAGAACGAGTGGTTGGATGTTGATCTGAGCGCCAAGGTCTAGTTGTTGGAAAGGGCCTTGGTTTTTATAGTTGAAGGCGAGGAGAAGCTCACGTACGTTTTCCTTTTTGTTCATGAAGTTGCGGTAAGCGCCACCTGAGAGGTCAAATTTGACACCACCATGTGCAGAAACCTTAAGAGGGAGCTGGCTGATCTGACCATCTACGAAAGAGATGTTGGGCTGGCTCAAGTGGTGAGCAGAAACTCCCAACCAAGCAGACTCATTGTTGAAAAGGAGGCCTGCAGAGTAATCGACAAATTGGTGACGGACATCTGCACCGAGGTTTTCTCCGGAGAAACCTACCCCGAGATCATTGCCGAGGTCGTCGATTTGGCTACCAAAAACCAAGTTTCCAAAGTAAGCGTCACGGTCGATGTAGCTCACCTGACCACCTACTCGAAGGAAAGAGCGGAATCCTAGACGTGCACGGTATGCGTAAGAAAGTCCCACTTCAGAGATGCTGAGGTTAGCTTGGCTTTGCTGAGAGCGGTTGGCAATAACTCCGATACCGGAGTTGATGTTAAATAGATAAGAATCAAAACTGGCAGAATAAGAAGAAATGGATTGGTTGAGACCTGGCCATTGGTTTCGGTAGTTGACCCCTACTCGGCTCATCTCAGAAGCGCCGGCAAATGCTGGGTTGAGATAAATTGGATTGGCATAGAACTGAGAATATTGGATGTCTTGCGCCTGAGCTACGAAGCTTTGCACCAAAATCATCAAGAAAAATAAAGCCTTCCAGGAGAACTCCATCCCCTGGATGAGGAGGCTGTTGAGGGAGCGATAGTGGAGGTCGGCGGCTTTCATGACTTTGGTGTTTTGAGGGTTGACTTTCGTGTTTCTTTTTTTGCTGTTTGTTTTTTCTTTTTTGTGTTATATGTTTTTGTTGTCTCTTTTTTGTTTTTTGTTACCAGTTATTTGACTTTTTTAACATCTAATTGATTTAATAAAATATATATACACTGGGTGTAAAAAACTATTTTATAACAAGACGAGGGAGTGCATTTTATATACACAAAAAGACAATTGTCAATTAGTGTATGTTATATACAAATAGAGAAATATATTATGCTTTTTTTTGATGATGAAATACAGCCTTGATTTCTGATCAAAAGAGAATTTTGAAAAATTTTTTTCGAATTCTCTTGATATTCCCAAAAAAGACCTGATTTGGGGCTTTCACGTATCTTACATAATCAGATGCCTGCCAAAAAATCTGGCCACCAAAAGCGAATGAAAATTGACCAAATGCAAAAGGCCGATGAAAATTCACCGGCCTTTTGGACACTACCTAGTTGAAGGAATTCTATCTAATAAGAGAAACGGAGCCATTTGCGGATTTTCGGACTCCCTCCCAGGTTACATAATCGATTCGATAGATGTAATTGCCTGCGGGTATCAACTGACCTTTATAGGTACCATCCCAGCCTTTGGATTCTATGCCGGTGGCTTCAAATATTCGCTCACCCCATAAATTGAATACTTGGAGGTTGAATTCTACAATGCCGTTCATCTTAGGTATGAAAGTATCATTGAGACCGTCACCGTTTGGAGTGAATGCATTTGGAATCACCATCATTTCTTTGGGTTGATTGACGACCACTTCGCTGGATTCTTCCAAGTCACAGCCATAGACATCATATCCGATCAATCTTACCACATAATTACCAGGAGCTTTGAATACGTGGATGGGATCTTTTTCAGAAGATTTTTGACCATCTCCGAATTCCCATTCCCAAGCAATGAAGTCGGGTGATATCTCGCTTTCGAAGATTATTTCCTCATCTACCATTACCTCTGGTTCGTTACTGATGACTAGCTTACGGTACTCGAAATTCAGACGAGATCCTTGGTTGCTAAAATCGGGGAAAGTAACTATCGTCTGAGCCTCTACTTCACATCCCAGAGCGTCGAGCACAGTCACCTTAATCACACCAGACTGTGAAAACTCGATCTCCTGTCCTTTGAAGTTAGAGTTGGACCATTGATAGGTATAAGGTTGATTGCCTCCGGACACGGTCACCCATGCTCTGCCTGTCACCACACCGTTATCACAGTTGACATCCAGGGTGTTTTCTATCCTTGCTTGCATCGGAGTGCTTTGCTCGACTTCAACCTGCCGCGATACATTGCAGCCGGACTCGTCAGAGATCATTACTTCATAAGTTCCAGCTTTGAGATTGCTTCGGCTTCCAGGGGCATTTGGATCGTCAAGCCACTGAACTTTCACTTCACCCATTGCACCGGAGATACTTAAACTGATCGCACCGTCCTCTTTTCCTTCGCAAGAAACAGGAGTCACTACAATTGAATCAATTTTTAGAGCGGATTGATTTGTCAAGGAAAATTGTCGCTCTACACCGCATCCAGATGCATCGGTAATCTTTACAGTATGATTGCCAGCAGCTAGATTCTCAGCAAGATCCTTGGTGCTACCATTGCTCCAGAGGTAGGTATAGGGAGCTTGGCCGCCACTTACGGTAAGCTTGATGCTACCGTCATTTTGGCCTTGGCAGGAGGGGTTGGAAATTTCCTCCTGATAGCTCAGTGGAAGTGGTGAGGTGAGCTGAAAGGATTTTTCGATCACGCAACCATTTTTGTCGGTCACTTTGACCTGATAGGAGCCTTCCCCGAGATTTGATAAATCCTTTGAATTTGCCCCGGTATTCCACTCATATATATAAGGAGCAGTACCGCCTTGGACGGAGAGTGAAATTTTCCCGTCATTTCCATCGCAGCTTGGGTTTTGGAGGTTCTCGCTGATCTGTAGAGCTGCGCTAGGGCCAACGATCTGGAAGGAGGAGCTTACTTCACAGAACTGGTCTTTGATGGAGACAGAATAAGTACCGGGGGCAAGATTTTCCCGATCAAGTGAAGTGGAACCATCGGACCATTTCACGTTTACATTTCCGATGGCACCTGTCAGGTCTAAGTCGATTTTTCCAGAGGATTCTCCAAAGCAGAGTACATCAGATATAAAAACCAGACTTAAGTTCAGATTGGATTGGTTGGTCAGGTTGAATTGCTTTTCAACTACACAGCCTGAAGCATCGGTGATCTTCACGGAATGGTTTCCTTGGGAAAGGCTTTGGGCTGTGGCCTGTGTAGTTCCATTGCTCCACAGATAGGTAAATGGTGCTTTGCCACCTACCAAAGATAGTTTGATACTTCCGTCAGACTTTCCCTCACAGGAAGGTTGGATGATTTCTTGACCGACCTGAATTTCGGTTGCTGCTTTTACTGTATAGGATGCTTGAAAAGAACACCCCTGAGCGTCCTTGATCAAAACTTGGTAATTACCTGCGCCTAGGTTGATGAGGTCTTTGGTAGTAGCCCCATTACTCCATTTATAAGTATAGGGAGGTACTCCCCCTTGGACATTCAGCAGGACCTTTCCACTGTTTGTAGCGCCACAGGATATGTCCTGAATGGATTCTGCGACTGTCAGTCCTTCTGCGCCGGATTTGATGTCAAAAGAAAGACTTGTTTCACAATTGAATTTATCAGAAACAGTTACAAAATAAGACCCGGGAGCGAGATTATCTGCTTCCCACACGTCCTTGAGGCCATTGCTCCAAGTGATGGTGTATGGTGCACGGGATTCATGATAAGTTTTGATGGATATTTTGGCATATCCATCTTGGCCGGAACCACAGGAAGCATCTTTCTTTTCGACCGGATTGAGGATCAGTGGATAGGGAGGTTGAATCAGGATTTGCTGAATCAGTACCTGACCCTCAGAATCTGTAATCCATACGGTATATGATCCAGCGTAAAGATTTACCCTGTTTTGAGAAGTGTCGTTGTTATTCCATTTGAATTTATAAGGTGGTTTGCCCCCATGAACGGTGAGGTTGATGCTTCCTCGTTCGTTATGTGAACAAAGGGCAAGTTTACCGCTCACCTCCACCCACATGGCTTCATAGTTGTCCGCTCGTCCGTTTGGGAGGTTAGTTGATTGGGCAAATGACCCATTAATCCAGCTCAATCCCCCAAAAAAGAGGAGGCTGAAAAGAAACGAAAATGATATGGCCCTTTTCATGGCTCAGTTGTTTTAAGCCCTCTGAAATACAACGGTTGAATTGTATTTTGAGAGCAGATATATGTATTTGAAATATTTATACCCGATTTATCGCAGTTGATATGCAGTAAATTGGCGTATTTCAAAGATCGTTTGTTGGTAAGAATATCTGATAAATTAATTATTGCACAAACTACTTGGAAAATGTTGTAAATGAACTGTATGCAATAAAAAATTTATATCCTAACTCAAGATGTATTTACATTTTTTTGAGTAGGAAAGTAATTTTCCAGACCTACATTAAAAAGAATTAAAAATCAATATCTAAAGCAAGGTATAACTCTGGAGCGTTGATTCCGAGATCTCGGATCACCCCATAGAAAAGTATATCGGATGGATATTTCGTGCGCTCCACCACTGTTTCGTTGATTGAGTTTTGATACGGTATAGTCGTACGAATATCCTATATCCAGCCCGCTTTCTAGAGATATTCCCACCAGCCCAATCAGCGCTTCATTATTTGGCAGGCTGTTTTTGGTTGGGAGGCCTCGGTACCAAACACCAACCACCAAAGGATGAAGGTAAAGCTGAGTTCCTACATCGAGCTGACTGAATGGCGCTTGCTGCTTGTAGTTAAATGCAAAAGAGATGGATCGCTCTTGATAGAGATGAGTAAAAAAGTCCCTTCCGCCTGGTGACAGATTAACTTTATAACCACCTTGGAATGAAATCTTACGGGGCAAAACTGAAATCTGATCATCCACAAAAGAAGTATTGGGCTCTCCGATGTGATGGACAGCACCACCTAGCCAGAATTTTTCATTGTAAAACATCCCGCCCACGGCATAGTCCAAAAATGAGTAGCGACTATCCAAGGGTATGCCATTCAGTTCATCGGTGATTACTCCTACGTTTCCGTTGACAATATCGATCATTGACCCAAACACCAGATCGGAAAAGAAAGCGTCTCGCTGCATGTAGCTGACCTGTCCGCCTACTCGGAAAAAAAACTCATCGCTCAGTCGTAGTCGGTAAGCGTAGTTAAGTCCGATTTCATTGGTGGAAAGGTTGGCCATGGACTCTTGGTTTCCATTGAAAATCAATCCAATACCACTGTTGTAGTCAAAAACATAGTGGTCAATGTAGGCAGAGTAGCTATTAAAACTGTGATCTAATCCGGGCCATTGATTGCGGTAATTGACCCCGACTCGGGTCAGTTCTGAGGCACCGGTGAGGGCCGGATTGAGATAAAGAGGTGCAGAATAAAACTGGGAGTATTGGACATCTTGGGCAATAAGGGATTGCAACCCCAAAAGCCCCCAAATTCCTAAAACAAACCAGTAAATTTTCCTCAACATAATCCTATCTACCCAGAGGCTAAAGGTACGGAGATCGTCCTTTTCCTCTTTGCTACAAGAAGTTAAATAAGTGTAAGAAACTACTAGGGCTTAGGATTGGGGCGAATTTCCTTCCTTAATTATTCCTGCTACTAGGTCGCACCAATGTGTCAATTCGTAACAAGGCGTTGACCCGAACTCAATAATTATACCAAAGGCGCCTTTTGTGGGGCGCCTTCGGGATTAAATTTCTACACGTACTTCATTTCTGATCAAATCCTCAAACTCTTCCCTCCTTCGGATCAGATTTGCTTTACCTTCCCAAATCAAAATTTCAGCCGGCCTAAGTCTTGAATTGTAGTTACTGGCCATGCTGAAACCATATGCGCCAGCATTCTTGATCACCAAAAGATCCCCTTCTTTTACCTCGTTTAGCTGTCGCTGAGAGGCTATTGTGTCGGTCTCACAGATATAGCCAACGACATTATACTTGGATTTATTTCCCTTGACATTACTCAAGTTATATACCTCGTGATACGCATCGTACATCATCGGGCGGATCAGATGGTTGAGCCCAGAATCTACGCCGACAAAGGTCACCTGTGGATTTTCCTTGACCACGGTGGTTTTGACGATCAGATAGCCCGCCTCGCTAACCAAAAACTTACCCGGTTCCAGCCATAATTCTAACTGCCGGCCATATTTTTTACAAAACTCCTGAAAGGCATCCCCTACTGCGCTTCCCACTGCTCGAATGTCGGTCGCAATATCGTTGGGTTTGTAAGCTACCTTGAATCCTCCCCCAAAGTCCAAAAACTTCAAATCGGAAAATTGCATGGCTGCTTCAAAGAGCACATTCCCTCCCTGAAGAAAAACCTCTGCATCTAAAATATCCGATCCGGTGTGAATGTGAAGCCCAACGATGCTCAGTTTGTACTGCTTGACAGTTTCCAGAATCTCGGGAAGCTGCTCAATCGAGATCCCAAATTTACTTTCCTTGTGACCTACCGAAATCTTCAGATTGCCCCCGGCCATGATGTGAGGATTGATTCGAATACACGCACTGACCGTTGCTCCATATGTTTCTCCGAATTTTCGCATCAGCGGAATGCTGTCCAGATTGACCATTACGCCGAGTTTTACGGCCTCTTGGATTTCATCAAATGCTACACCGCTCGGTGTGTACATAATCTCCTCTGCTCGGTACCCAGCCATGAGCCCCAGCTTGACTTCCTCAATGGAGACGGCATCCACCCCTGCACCCGCTTTGCGGATTAGCTTGAGAATGTTAGTATTAGAGAGTGCTTTTGTTGCATATTTCACTCTGAGGGGAGCCGCTGAGAATGCCTCCTGCAATGTTTTGACTTGATTGAATATTTTTTCTCCGTCATAGACATAGAGAGGAGTTCCATAATTTTCCGCAAGGGATTCCAATGAAATACCTTGAATATGAGTGGGATGTTGCACAGGTGAGTTGGAATTGTGATCAGTCGGCAAAGATACCAATGGATAAAAAAAAGGGATGCCATTGGCCTCCCTTTTTTTGGATTTATTGTAATTAAGAAAACTTTCAAAACTAACGGCAAGATAAACCCGGATGTTTGATAATCTTAAATCTAAAGTTACTCCTCCCGTTAAATCATGTTAACTAAAGGTGGCTCCCTACGAATCCGATTAAATTTGCTCCATGTCCAAAAATAAAATCACCTTGATTATTGTATTGATGTCCCTAGCCAGTTTTGGGCTGATGGGATTCCAATACTATTGGGTGAGAAATGCTATTCGGATCAATCAGGAGCGCTTTGATCAAAACGCCACACAAGCCCTCAGCTTGACTGTGGCTGAAATAGAGAAAGGAGAAACCAGTGATGCCTTGCTGAGTAAATTGATCTTGGATTCCGTTTTGCAGGAAAACTTGTTTAAAAAAATCGATCCTATCGAAATTCAGATTCAGACCACTCCCACCTACTCGAGACCATCGGTGGTGGACACTTTTTTTTCTGCGGAAGTCCCCCAGGTCAGTCAGACCTTCCGGAGGATTCTTCAATCCAGAGGTCTGGACATCAGTATTCTCTCTGAGCTGGAGAATTTTTTCGCCTATATGACGCCCGAAGTTGCTTCTACCTTGTTCACACCTGATGAAATGGAGGTTTTGTTACAAGAAAAAGAAAGGCAACTCGAGTATTTAAACCGTAATCAAGCCTATCTTCCCCAAAGCCCTCAAATCAATACATTGGTGCCTCCTGTGGCGGAGATCAATATTTCTGAAGATGCATTGGATAAAATCCTTAAAACCAATCTCAAAATTGACCTCATGAATCAGGCATTCGCCGAATTGGCGGAGGGACAAAAGGCGATTTTGGACAGGCTGGATACTGCAAAGCTCAAATCTATGCTCAAAGCCCACCTTCAGGAAAGAGGGATTTCGGAAGCTTTTGAATTGGGGATTCTCGATGATGAGGGACAGATTATCGGTATTGGACCACAAATAGACACCAACTTACTACATACTCAGGGAATGCAGGCTAAGCTTTTCCCCAACGATATTTTGGGCAAAGACAATTTTATCTATGTCTATTTCCCTGCAAAAAATAGCCATGTATTGAGGCAGGTATGGCTCCCTATCTCCAGCTCGATCGTGTTTATTTTAGTGATTATTTTCTGTTTTATCTATGCGATTCAGGTCATTTTGAGGCAAAAAGCCCTTTCCGACATCAAAAATGATTTTATCAACAACATGACCCATGAGTTTAAGACTCCTTTGGCCACAGTAAGCTTGGCGGTAGAGGCACTTCAGGATCCGGATCTAAGTGCGCAAGATAAATTCAGATCGAGGTATTTGGGAATTATCAAAGACGAAAACAAACGCCTCGTATCCCAAGTCGAAAAAGTCCTGCAGGCCGCAGCTTTGGACAAGCAGGATTTCAAACTGAAAATCGAGTCTGTGAATTTAGCTGAGTTATTGGAGTCCAACGTAGAGCATATCAGTTTACAGGTGGAGAAAAAAGGGGGGAGGATCGAATTTTACAATCAACTCCGAAACCACGAAATTGAAGGAGATGCATTTCATCTGACCCATATTTTCAATAACCTGCTGGACAACGCGAATAAATATTCCAAAGAAATTCCCCTGATCAAGCTGACAGCCAAAGAGGATGGAAACCATGTCGTGGTGATTATTCAGGATAATGGAATCGGGATGAGCAAGGATGCGCAAAAGAAAATTTTCGATAAATTCTACCGTGTTCCTACCGGAAACTTGCACGATGTGAAGGGATTTGGTCTCGGACTGTCTTATGTCAAAACCATGATCGAGGCGCATCATGGAGAAATTCATGTGCAGTCCGAACCCGGAAAAGGAAGTACGTTCACGATAAACCTACCCAAAAAACAATGAGCAAAGCCAAACTATTAGTCGTAGAAGATGATCCAAATCTGGGAGATATTCTTAAAGAATACCTTGAAATGAAAGGCTATGAGCCGACACTTTGCCGGGATGGAGACGAAGGCTGGAATAAATTCAAAAAGGACAAATTTGATCTATGCCTGCTCGACATCATGATGCCGAAGAAGGACGGATTCACCCTGGCCAAAGAAATCAAAAAGGTGCAGGAAGACCTTCCGATCCTTTTTCTCACCGCCAAAAACCAAAAAGACGACATCATCGAAGGGCTCAAAATCGGAGCAGACGATTACCTTACCAAGCCCTTCAGCATGGAAGAGTTGCTCCTGAGAATCACTGCGATCCTACGACGAACGCAAAAGTCCACCGAAATCGCGCCTCTGAAAACGTACGCATTTGGCGACTTTGTCCTGCATTATGACGAGCAGTTTATCGAAGGTCCAGGTGGAAAACACAAGCTGACTTCCAAAGAAAATGAGCTGATCCGCCTGCTTGCTTCCGAAATCAACAAGCTGGTCAATCGAAGCCACGCGCTCAAGCAGATCTGGGGCGACGACAGCTATTTCAATGCGCGATCCATGGATGTGTACCTCAGCAAAATCCGGAAAATTCTCAAGGACGATCCCAAAGTGCAGATCATCACGGTGCATGGGGAAGGATTTAAGCTGATCGTGGGAGAGGGATGATAGGAGTATCTACTATCTAGACGTTAGTATCAAGAAAAAAGCCCTGAATTGAATCTATTCGGGGCTTTACGTTTAGATTCTTTTTTTCCAGACTTTTGGATTTTGACTGGTATGAAAGATGGAGATAACATCTACGAATCCTTCTTTTACTATGTATAAAATCAGAAATGGGAATCGGTTCATCGGATATGCCCTAACCAACTTTCTGTATCTAAAAGAATAGGCAACTGGATTTTCTCCAATCACATTTAGCGCAAAATCTAATCTCTCTAGAAATTCATCCCCGAGTCCCTTTTTTGCGCTTTCATACCATCTGAATGATTCAAGCACATCATTTTCAGCTTCTTTGGAAAGTTGAACATTAACCTTCATTTTTCTCAGTGGCCTTTATTCGCTCTTTGACGGATTCCCAAGAAGAAAATTCCATGTCACCACGATGATATTTTTCAAGCCTTCTTTCAAGCTCCTCGATTTGATCAGCCGATAATCCAATTTCTTTTTCATCGGCTTCTTTTAGTGCATGGATTTTTTTCAATACCACTTCGTCCTGAAGTTGGGTGAGCCATTTAATTAGATCCAGTTTGAGTGCCGCTGCGTCCATGGTTCAAATTTTGTTCTAGGTTAACGAATATCAGACTTTTATTAGTTTCTAAAAAATACAATTCCAAAGACAAATTTTACTGTAAGACCTTCATATTAACTCAGCACCTATCCCTGGCCCCTCTGGGAAAGTCACCTTATCTGGAGTGATGGTTACTCCTCTCGCCGGATCTTTGGCCAGTAGCATCGTCCCATCCATATCCACATAGTCTAAGAGCGGAGCAATATGAGCGATAGCAGTAATCCCAACGGAGGACTCGGTCATGCAACCCACCATGGTTTTCATCCCGAGTGATTTGGCTTCCTGAATCATACGCAATCCAGGTGTAATTCCGCCCGCTTTCACCAGTTTGACATTGATCGCATGAAAAAGTCCGTGGCATTTTTTGACATCACTTTCCACGATGCAGCTTTCATCTGCCATTACAGGGAGTTTGGAATAATTGAAAACCTCCTTCATTCCCTCCAGATCATCTTTTCCCAAAGGCTGCTCCATAAACTCCACTCCAAGTTTGGCTAGTTCTTCCGAGTTTCGGATGGCTTGCTCGGCTGTCCAGGCGCAGTTGGCATCGATGCGAAAGACGGAAGTGGTATGCTTTCGGAGTTCACGCACGATTTCCAGATCATTGTCCGTTCCGAGCTTGATTTTGTAGATCGGCCAGTCCATCTCCTTCATCTTGGCCACCATTTTCTCCACGGTATCAATGCCGATGGTAAAGTTGGTAGTGGGTATTTTTTTAGGATCAAGGTTGAGGTATTCGTAGAGTTTTTTCCCTTGTTTCTTGGTGAAAAAATCCCAAGCTGCCAAATCCAGTGCACACTGCGCAAAGGGATTATTTCGGAAAATCGCTCTTCCTAATTCCCAAAGCTGCTCGGGAGTTTCCCAGTTTCCGGATTCCACCGCTGGGCGAAATTCCTCTAGGCAAGCACTCATATTTTCGATGGTCATGCCGTAAAATGGATTGGTGGTCGACTCCCCCAATCCGTAAATTCCGCCCTCCTCCAGCTTGACAATCAGCGTGTCCTGTACATCACGGCTTTGGTGCGCGATGGTAAAGGTGTGCTTGAGCGGAAGGTCAAAAACCTGATAACTGAGCTTCATGGCATGATTTTTTGTGCTTGAGCAAAAATACAGGTATTTATTTCACCCGAATGGCTAGTTTTAAAATCGATAGACTCCAATTCCTTATTCTATGAAATCCGCTTTCCTGACACCCATCCTATTCTTTTTTTTAGCATGCAGTTTTCGCATTTCAGCACAGGTTGCCTATCAAAAAATACCTGTAGAAAAGCTGGAAACCGCTTATGAAAAATATAAGGAACCTGCCATCACTCACCGAAGATTCAAACACGCAGACCTTCAGCCCTTGATCCAAAAACATGGTATGGATTTTAAATTGGAGGAATTAGGCAAATCCGTAGAGGGCCGAAGTATCACCTCGATGAAATGGGGACAAGGCGCCACCAAAGTCATGCTTTGGTCACAGATGCACGGCAATGAAAGCACGGCAACCATGGCACTTTTTGATCTGTTTAATTTCCTTGAGGGAAAAAATGACGGATACGACGAGCTAAGAACCCTGCTGAAAAATCAACTCAGCCTGAAATTTATCCCCATGATCAATCCCGACGGGGCGGATGCCTTCAAGCGTAGAAATGCCTTGGATATCGATCTGAACCGTGATGCGATTTCCCAGATTTCTCCTGAGGCGGTGATTTTGAAAAAAGCCCGGGACGACTTTGAGCCCGAGTTTGGGTTCAACCTTCACGATCAGCAGATCTATTACAATGTGGTCAATACGCCCAAGCAGGCCACGATTTCCCTTTTGGCACCGGCGTATAACTATGAGACCGAGATCAACGAGGTGCGCAGTCGTGCCATGCAGACCATCGCTGGGATGAATGAATTATTGCAGGAATTGATCCCTGGGCAGGTCGGAAAGTACGACGATGCTTTTGAACCAAGAGCTTTTGGGGATAATATTCAGAAATGGGGTACAAGTACGATTTTGATTGAGTCGGGAGGCTACCAAGGTGATCCGGAAAAGCAGTATATCCGCAAGATCAACTTCATGATCATCCTCAACGCCCTGCATCAGATTGCCACCCGAGGCTATGAGCAATACACCACCGAGCAGTATTTCGCGATTCCTGACAATGGCTTCCAACTGATGGACTTGATCATCAACGAAATGCAGGTCAAGGTGAAAGGAGAATGGTATCCCTTGGATATCGCCATTCGCAGACGTGAAACCGAAAACGCAGCCGGTCATTTCATGAGCGCATCGGTGGAAGATCTCGGTGATATGCAGATTTTCTTTGGTTTTGAGACCTTGGATGCCACAGGACTACAATATCTTGAGGGAAAAGTGTATTCCACCGTTTTTGAATCGGTAGCGGATATTTCGGAGGAAAAAGCTATCGAATTACTCCGTCAGGGCTTTATGGCGGTCAAGGTGAAAAACGCAGAAGCAAGGCAAGTGCACAGTCTTCCGATTTTGGTGTTGAAATCTACTGAAAAATATTCCAGCGGGTGGATGACTGGTTCGGCTACCAATTTCTTTTTAGCCAAAGAGGGCAAGCCGAGGTATGCGATCGTCAATGGTTATCTGATCGATTTGGAAAGTCCTAAAAAGCAGGAAATCCGGAATCGGATTTTTTGATAGTTAAATCACCTAAATGAAACCAAGACCCGCCAATTCGGCGGGTTTTTTGCATTTGATCCCAACAGAAATTCAGGTAAATTCCATTCACTTTTCCTTCAAGCGCTATGAAAAACAATCTTTCCTCTGTCCTTTTTGCCCTGGCGATCATCATCGCGGCCTATCTCCTCGGCAATGCCGTCATCAACCGTAACCGTCCACAAGGCACCATTCACGTGACCGGATTAGGTGAACAAAATTTCACCTCAGACCTGATCGTGTGGGAAGGGAATTTTACCCGGGAAAGCAAAGATCTCAAAGCTGCCTATGCAGATCTGGAGCGAGATCGGACAGCGGTGACTAATTACCTAAAGTCCAAAGGAATAACTGAAGGGCAACTGGTTTTCAATGCTGTCAGTACTAATCCCGTTTATGAGCAGAATTACACCGCTTCGGGAAACTATGCCGGTCAAACATTTACTGGGTATCAACTCAGTCAGACCCTGGTCATTGAATCCAAAGAAGTGGAGAAAGTGGAAAAAATCTCCCGTGAAATCACCGAATTGCTCAATCAGGGCATCACTTTTTATTCCCAGCTTCCACGGTATTACTATACTCAACTCGAGTCGCTCAAACTGGAAATGGTTGCCAAAGCCACGGAAGATGGTCGGGTGCGTGCCGAGCGCATCGCCGAAAACTCCAATTCCAAACTGGGAAATCTGATCACAGCCAACATGGGCGTATTCCAAATCACCGGACAAAATTCCGGCGAAGACTACTCCTGGGGCGGAGCTTTCAATACATCCGCCAAAAACAAAACGGCTTCGATTACCATGAAGCTGAGTTTTGAAGTGGATTGAGTTACCGTTTTGGGAACTTTTTATTTACCTTTACTTTTTCAGAATGAGAATCATTGCCAAAAGTACCCTTCGAGAGTTTTGGGAAAGACATCCTGATTCGGAACAGGCTCTGAAGTCATGGTTTCGGGAATTCGAATTGGGAAGTTGGAGGACTTACAATGAACTTAAAGTGGACTATCCATCTGCCAGTATTCTGAAGGACAATCGTGTGGTATTTAATATCAAAGGCAATCATTATCGGTTGATCGTCAAGTTCAACCTAGATTATCAGACTGGCTGGATAAGATTTATAGGAACACATGCTGAATACGATAAAATCAACGCCAATATCATCTAACCATGAAGCCGATTCATACCGAGGAAGAATATAAAATTGCCCTTCAGCGGGCTGAGGAGCTCTTTGATTCCAAAAAAGGCACGCCTAAAGGTGACGAATTGGAATTGCTGTTGATTCTGATCGACAAGTATGAAAAAGACCACTTCCCGATTGATCTCCCTGATCCTATCGAAGCCATCAAGTTTAGAATGGAACAGCTCCAGATGAAACCCAAGGATTTGGCCGATTTGATCGGATATAAAAGCCGAGTAAGCGAAATTCTAAACCGAAAGCGTAAGCTTACTTTGGACATGATCCGGAAGCTTCATGTCAATCTGAATATTCCCACGGATGTATTGGTTCAGGAATATTGATTTTAATCGTGAAAATTGAAAATAAACTCCACCCCCGTAATCTCCATCAGGGCCGATATGATTTAGAGGCGCTATCTGAGACCTTGCCCCCACTCAAAGAATTCCTCTTTGTCAATCCATATGGGAATCTTACGATAGATTTTGCCAATCCCAAAGCGGTCAAATCCCTCAATCAAGCCCTTTTAAAGCATTTTTATCAGGTGGACTTTTGGGATATTCCGGATGGATTTCTCTGCCCGCCCATTCCCGGTAGGGCGGATTACATTCATCACTTGGCAGATTTGCTAGCGCAAAGCAATAGCGGGAAAAATCCAAAAAGGAATAAAATCAGAGTTCTTGATATTGGAACTGGTGCCAATCTGATCTATCCGATTCTGGGAAACTCGATATACGATTGGAGTTTTGTGGGCTCGGAACTGAATCCGAAAGCCATCGAGTCTGCTGAACAGATTCTGGTTAAGAATCCCCAATTTCAAGGCAAAATAGAGGTTAGGCCTCAGACGGATTCCTCCAAGATTTTTTCCAATATCATCCAGTTCGAGGAGTTCTTCGATCTTACCCTTTGCAATCCACCTTTTCATGAATCCGCTCAAGCCGCACAGGAAGGCAGTCAGCGAAAAGTCCGAAATCTTACCGGAAAACCGGTTGCCAAGGCAGAATTAAACTTTGGCGGACACGCTGCTGAGCTTTGGACAGAGGGTGGAGAACTGGCCTTTATTCGAAAAATGATCGTAGAAAGTCTCCATTTTAAGAATCAGGTTTTTTGGTTTACCACCTTGGTGTCGAAATCCGAAAACCTCAAACCCATCCAAAATCACCTTCAAAAGTCCGGGGTAATCGATAAAAAAATCATTGAAATGGCCCAAGGAAACAAGAAAAGCCGATTGGTAGCTTGGACTTTCCTGACCGAAAAGCAGCAGGTCGCCTGGAAAACTTACCGCTGGAAATAAAAACCCTCCAAGGGTTATGAATCCCTTGGAGGGTTGCATATTCTAAGCCGAGGCTTTTGGTGTACTCAGCCGAGGTTTATGTTCTCACAAACCTCACGTTCAATCAATTCAGCGTGTACTCAGAGCTGATTTCCATATTCAAAGCCTTTGAAATCGGACAATTCTTCTCGGCATCTTTTACCAGATCGGCAAATTGCTCTTCAGAAATGCCCTCTACCTTAGCTTTCAGCACCAAATGAGATTTTTTCAAGGTGCCGTCCTCGAAAGTAATCTGTGAAGTCACGTCCAGTTCCTGTGGAGGAAAATTGGCACCGCTGAGGTTGAAGCTCAGTTTCATCGCAAAACATCCAGCATGGGCTGCAGCGATCAATTCTTCGGGATTGGTACCCACTGCGTCTTCAAATCGGGTGTTGAATGAATATTGGGTTTGGTTAAGGACAGTGCTGTCAGTAGTTAAGTGGCCTTTGCCTTCTTTGCCGCTTCCGTTCCATACGGCGGTTGCTTTTCTGATCATGGGATTAAAGGGTTTTTATGGTGAAAAGATAAATCATAAAGGATTTTTGGGAAACAATAGTTTCACAAGATCATTTTTGATCAAAGTTTTGGTAGTCGATTTAATTAGGAAAAAGGCTTTTATCCAGTCCCGGTACGATACGGAGTGCATTTTTGTAATACACCTTTTTCAACACCTCATCAGGAAGGCCCAAGCCATACATGGCCCAGAAGGCATGATACTTTTTGTAGTATGGAAAATACTCATCCTCGGTCTCCAGTACACGGAAGTAGGTGTGAAATTCCTCGGGATTGTAAGCATCCTTGCCGAAAAGCAATCGATCCTGGTATTTGGTAAAAAACTCTTTGGCCCGCTTAGGCTGTCTTCCGAATTCCGCAATCACGGCGCCGATTCCAAAATTCACATTCGGATATTTGTCTAAGTGAGCTCCAGCTTTATCTAGGTCATTGGCCATCCAGCCCATGTGTGCATTGATAAAGGTGGTTTGGGGATGCTTTGCAAATACGTTGTGTTGCTCAGCGATGATCTGCTCAAAAGGCGCCGGGTCGGTAGCCGACCGACGACGGTTGGGGTGAAGCTTGAGCTCGAGCCAGCGCTCGTTGTCAGCATCCATGGGTTGCCAAAACTGAGCTGGATCTGCAGAATGGATAATCACCGGGATGCCAAGCTCTCCGGCTTTTGCCCAAACAGGATCGAGAGCAGGATGATCCACGGGAACTCGATTTCCTTGGTTGTCTTTGACGCTGAGGCCGAGACTTTTATAAATTTTTAAACCCACAGCTCCAGCTTGGACATCTTCTTCCAGCTCTTTTACGGCCAGTTCGGTCCACTTTGGATCCCCAAATCCGGCAAAATTGAGATTGGTGAAAACCATGAACCGTCCTGGAGCGTGAGTTTTGAACTCCTGCATCATGTTGCGGATGTATTCCTGCTGCGCATTGCTATTGCCCTGTCCGAAACCTCGTCCACTGAGGTTGATCATGATGCCCATATTCAGCTCGTCCATTTCGGAGCGGAGCCTGTCGATTTTTTCCTTGTTGATTCCGCCCTGATGACTGTGAATGTCGATAAATGGGAACTTGGCACGCGTTACGGGATTTTCAGGTACCTTGAGCGTGGAAGGTGGGTTGTATTCTTCAAAGCTCATTTCCTGAGCGTTGATGATTCCCGCAGTTAGGAAAAGGGAGGCGAAAAGGTAAAGTGCTTTCTTCATGAGCGATTAAACAGACTTCGTGATAGAATGGATTTGAATTTTCCTTGAGCGGAAAAAAAGAAATCCCGGTGGAAAAGCCGGGATTTTAATGTTTATCGAGTGGTGCCTCCGTCGATTACCTGACCGAAGAAGATGGCATTCATAAAGAGTTTATTTGTGCCAAACCAAAATGCTCGGAAGTTCATATTATCCGCAAAGCCGATGATTCTGCCGCGACCTTGACCTGAGACTCGGATGACAGCGCTCTCTTTCACTCCCGGCAGATTGCTCGGATGCAAATAGCCTGATGCGAGCGGATCTGCGGTATAAACTAATGGATTTGCGTATGGATTGGCCGATGGCTCTAGGAAGAAATTGTCATTTCTGAAGGTGAAGATTTCTTTTTCCTGATAACCATATCCCACAGGGTGTGTGGTGTCCAAATTGGCCTTGAATATGGCTCCAAAAGTACCTTTAGCTCCGGTGGCATTTTCGAAGTCGGCATAGCTTTTCTGAAGCCCTTTTTCTGAATTTTCCACACTTCTGAGAGCAAAGTTTCCGATTTCGTTTTGGATGAGCCAGCGAATAGCGCCGCCTTTAGCCACCAAGGTATTTCCTTGACTTACCCAGTTTTTGATCGCTGTAGCTCCAGCTTGGCCCAGTCTTCCGTAGTTTCCGTCCGCCATCAGGATGACATTGTATCGAGCGAGATTAGCTCCGGCTACCGCATCGATAGGAAGTAGGGTTACTGGCATTTTCATTCGCTGATCGAGCAGATGCCAAATCTCTCCGGCCTCACCGCTATCCACGCCTCCATCGACCAGTAGAGCGACATTGGGAGTTTTCAATGGGGTCATAAAAGTCGATCCCAGGTTTGCACCGGCCGTGTAACCGGTCGTGAGTGCATGGATATCCACATGGGCGGCCTGGGCGATTTCTCGAAGCTTCGCAAAAAAGGCTTGGTTGTCCATTCCGCTTTCTCCTTTATCGATTAGGATAGTGCCACGACCAAAGGTTTTACCCTCTGCCGTGGAAAATTCCGTATTTGAAACTCTCACTAAAAACCCTGCTTTCAATAACTGATAGGCCGCCTTTGGTGCATAATAATCCGTCCATTCCAAGGCATACTGATAAGCTCCTGCTTGGCCGATCACTTTTCCCGGAGCTTGCGCAAATTTGCTCTTGTTAACCTCGGTGACGCTGGCCAAGTTTAGAATTCGGCTGTTGAGGGCCATAAAGTCCAAGTGGAAGGCCATCGGATAAGTCCAGGCTGAAATGTCGTAAAACAAACTATCCTGAAACGTGGTCCTGGTCTCAAACATCGCCTTGATCAAGCGATATTGGGGTTGGTCAGCAGGTACGATGTAGGACGTTTCCTTTTGAAACTCTTTGCCGTTGACCGTGATATTTTCATTCAATGCAAATACTTTGATGTCGTGCTGCAGGATCAAATCGGCGAGATGATAGCTTCTGGCATCATCTTCTTTGGCTCCGAAAATGTAGGCCTTGTTCACATCAGCGGTGGTTTCATTTTTGATTTCGGTGTAGAAATCTTTCATCCACTGATTGAGCTCCACGCGCATTTCCTTGGCAGCTTGGAAAGAGGAAAGGTTGGCGGTGAATTGATTTCTGATCGTGAAAGGGAAGCTCAGCATACCGTTGGCGCTTTCCTGTAAGTGACCTCTGGAGCTGGCCTGCTCAAACAGAATCCCGATCGAACCCTGCACATCCGGATAGGTGGAGCCTTTTCCGTAATAGAAATCATCGTAATTCTCCTGATTGTAGTACAGCGAACCAATCTGATCCAATGCTTTGGCGTGGTAGGTTCCTATTTTCTCGGTCAGCTCGAAGTTTTTCTTGGGAGTCAAAGGGTGAACTCGAGAAGGTACGCCCGGCTGAAAGAAGAAGGTACTATTGGTGCCCATTTCATGGAAATCCAGATGAATGTTTGGTAGCCAGCTTTGGAAGACTTTCACCCGGTTTCTGGACTCTGGATGCTGCACGGGCAGCCAGTCACGGTTGAGGTCAAACCAATAGTGGTTGGTTCTTCCTCTAGGCCAGGCCTCATTGAGTTCGCGCTGTGCAGGGTCTCCGTTCATCACATAAGCTTTGTGGGAATTGACCCAGGAAGCAAATCGATTCAGCCCGTCGGGATTGATGGCCGGATCGAGAAGCAGGATGATATTTTCCAAATCAGCGGCGATTTCGTTGGCTGCTGCGAAATGGTATGCGGCAACTAAAGCCGCATTGGCACCGCTGGGTTCATTGCCATGGACCGAATAGCCCATAAACATGACCACAGGCATATTCTGAATATCCACCGACGAGCCGGGCACGCGAAGTTTGGCCCGTTCTGCTTTGATTTGATCCAGCTTGCCCAAGTTGGAAGGGGAAGTGATGGTCAAGAGCGTCTGAGGACGCTTTTCGTAAGATCTTCCGGTTTCTTCAAATTTCACCCGATCTGATGCCGCAGCGACGGCTTTCATGTACATGACCAGCTGATCGTGGGTGACGTGCCATTCGCCTACTTCATAGCCCAAAACGTCTTTTGGAGTGGGAACTGCGGGATTATACGTATAGCCTTTGGGCAAATAATAGCTCAAATCCTGCCCAAAAGAGAGCAGAGTAACTAGTGCTAACAGTACGGTGAGGGTGTACTTTTTCATCAGACGGGGGTTAAACTTTTGACTAAATTCTTACTTAGTTTCTACAAAAAAAGCTATTTTGGATCGATGGTAAAAATAATAGAAGAAGCGACATGGATTTGATAGCACCTTCAAATGGTCTGATTTTTTGGCAACTGTCGGGATTGATTTATTTTGGATTTTGGATATATGCACTGATTGACTGCCTCAGAAGTGACTTTCTTGGGTCTCATTAGCAATTGATTTGGATTATTTTGATCGTTTTCGCTCCTATGGTAGGAATATTTCTGTATCTCAGTATGAGTAGAAGGACCAAAGAGAAGCGTAGATTCCAGCCTGATTTCAATCGATTTTCAGCTCAAAAAGACCAAAAATGATGATGTTAAACTTTATACAAAATATGGGAGGAGGATTTCTGTTATTCATCCTCTTGTTTTCATTAGTTTATTTTATTCTTTGGGTGTATTGCTTGGTGGATGTGATCCGGTCTGACTTCAAAGATCAGAACATGAAGTTGATCTGGATACTAGTCATCTTGTTTGGTCAGGTCGTTGGCCCATTAGCTTATTTGGTGTTAGGTAAAAGCACAAAAGCCTCTTATTGATATGTGGAAAGTTCTAGGATTTCTGGTTTATGCCTACACCATTTATGATGTGGTGACGAGTCGATTTGCCAATCAGAACGATAAGCTAATCTGGATTTTGATTGTATTGTTGTTACCCTTTTTGGGGACGATTTTGTGGTTTGTAATAGGGAGGAATAAGAGGGTTTGAATAGTATTTCAAAGGAGAACTTTTCTGAGCGTATCTATCTTATTCAATAAAAATCAGATCTTTACAATATGTCCAACACGTTAGTCATAGAAATAACCAACCCAAAAGCAAAAGACCTGCTTCAGCAGTTGGAGGATTTGCATTGGATAAAAATTATTGGAGGACCCAACCTTGAGAATTCCGGCCTCTTCTAAAAGAAATTTTCGAGGGGCAATCACCAAAGAGCAGGGTAAAGAACTAGACGAACACATTGAAAAGCTTAGGAGTGATCGGATAGATGCCGGGTTAGAATAGTTGATTACTTACTAATTTTTAAACTCCAAATTGTTAAGGAACTTGATTAGATACACTAAGAATAACTGAACCCTAGAATCGGTAAAATAGCATGTTAATTTATTTTCCAGACAAAATTTAATAAATGCATCTTCCAAAATATCATGCCGTAACTAATGAATCCCATGATGTTTATGAGTTTTTAAGCTCTGGTCCAAAGGGCACCATCAAAAAGGTAGTTTTATACACAGAAATAAGTCGTGGGGTTTTTAATTTGGGATTTGGAGATTGGGATGAAGTTGAGCAGCGAATAAAGGATAATACACGTAGTAATAATTCTGATAGAGACTCGGTATTAGCAACAGTAGCTTCAACAGTGATTGATTTCATGGAATATCACCCTACAGCCATTCTTTTCGCTCAAGGGGAAACGCCTTCTAAAACAAGACTCTACCAAATTGGAATTAATTCTAATTGGTTAGAAATCAAATCATTATTTGATGTTTTTGGTTTTGCAGAAGGAAAATGGGAGAGGTTTCAGACCAACAAAAATTATGAAGCCTTTTCCCTTAAGGCTAAATAAATGTTGTAAATTCGAAAAATAAGGTATTGAATATGGGTACTTCGGCAACTAAAAAAGAGGAAAAAAGCAAGGTAGTTGTAGTCAGAAAAATGATAGATTACAGTAAGGAATCAGTCTTCAAGAAAAAAATTGAAGACGCTAAATCCTTTATTAAAGAGAAAGGTCTCCCAAATTCTTTTTTGAACAAGGAGAATCAGTAAAACAAACCTCATGTTTTCTTAAAGAAATAGGAAGATTTTCACTTTTTTACACTTAAAGTTTTCCTCCTTCCGGAGGTTTATCTGAAAATCTCATTCAGAGCCCCCTTTAACTCCGGAAATTCAAACTCAAAACCCGCTTTTTGGATTTTTTGGCTGGAAACTCGATTTCCGCCCAAGACCATGGCAGCCATCTCGCCTAATACCAACTTCAAAGCAAAACCCGGTACCCCGATTCCCACGTACGGCTTCCCCTTTGCCGCTGCCGCCTCTTTGGTAAGCTGTTGGTTCGTAGCTGGATTAGGGCCAACGGCATTGTACACGCCCTGAAGGGTGGTCTTCTCGAGAGCAAAAACAAACATATTTGCCAAGTCCTCGATGTGAATCCAACTCATCCATTGATCACCCGAGCCCAAGGGTGCAGCTACCGGCGGCTTCAGCATTTCTCCCAAAGCTCCACCGTCCGCATCCAGGACAATTCCGATGCGGAGCAGCACAGTTCGTAGGTGAAGAGACTCCATTTTTTTTACCTCATTTTCCCAAGCGATCACCACCTCAGCCAGGAAATCACTTCCGGCTTTACTGCCTTCATCGACCAAGGTAGTACCGGTGTTGAAGCCATAAAATCCCACGGCAGATGCGGATATAAAGGTGCTGGGTTTTTTCTCTGCCTTTTCTATTGCCGAAAAAAGCAATTGCGTGCTATGCGTTCGGGAATCGAGTATGAGTTTTTTTCGCTCAGGTGTCCAGCGTTTTTCAGCCACTCCCGCACCCGCCAAATGAATGATCGCATCTGCCCATTCGATGGCCTGTGGATCGATCTCCTTATTTTCTACATCCCACAAAAAGGACTTCCGCCCTTGCTGACTTCTGCTCAGCCAGGCCACTTCATACCCTTTCTTTTCCAGGAGTTCGGTAATTCGCTGACCAACTAGGCCCGAGCCACCGGTAATTAAAATATTCTTCATGGGTGTAGTTTTCTATGTAACCCAAACTATCGGATTTGGTTGGCCTGTACGGATTTCGGACAATCGGCCGATCAGTTGGGTTTGGGTTTATATTCTGATTTAGTTTCTGTTAATTTGGCCTAATCTTACCAATTAGGAAAACTAATCCTATTTCTCTTTGATTCCTTTTGTAAAATATGTTTTGATTTGGCTGGGTTTGGGCACTTTGGTCGGTATTTTGGCAGGATCGGCTTCTGCCGGATTTCTTGCCTTGCTTGATTGGGCGACGCAAACCCGCGATACTCATCTCTGGCTTTTGGCCTTTTTGCCACTAGCCGGATTTGGTATCGGGTATGTCTATCACCATTATGGGGCCAATTCGGTGAAAGGGAATAATCTACTCCTCGAAGAGCTGTACCAAAGTAAAAGTCCCATTCCACTTCGGATGACTCCTTTGGTACTTTTTGGGACTATTTTCACCCATCTTTTTGGAGGTTCGGCAGGACGGGAAGGTACAGCCGTACAGATGGGCGGCTCTCTTGCTGATCAACTGACCAAATGGTTTTCTTTAGATTCCGAAGCTCGGAGGATCATCCTGATTTGTGGAGTGGCAGGAGGATTTGCTTCGGTTTTTGGAACTCCCTTGGCGGGAGCGATTTTTTCTTTGGAGTGGATGCTCAATCGGAAATTCCGACCCAAATCTGTTTTCCCGGCGTTTTGGGCGGCATTTGTTGGCCATTGGGTATGTGAATTGGGATGGGGAATCGGGCATACAGCTTATTCCATTCCCGAAATTGCCCCACATACCTTGACCAATTTGTTGTGGATCATTCCGGCTGGAATTGCTTTTGGATTGGCGGCAAGACTGTTTGCTGAGACCGGGCATGGAGTGGCTGAGGTATTTAAGAAATACATTGCGTATCCCCCGCTTCGACCGGTATTTGGGGGTATTTTGGTAGTTTTTATTGTCTATTTCACGGAGGCATATACGTACATCGGACTGGGAGTTCCGAGGATTGTTGAGGCCTTTGAGGAACCTTTGCCTTGGTATGATTTTTTGGCCAAAACGGGATTGACCGGATTGACTTTGGGATCGGGCTTTAAGGGTGGGGAAGTGACTCCGCTTTTTTTCACGGGAGCAACGCTTGGAAATGCGCTATCAGCTTGGATTCCACTTCCATTGGCTTTGCTGGCTGGATGTGGATTTGTGGGTGTGTTTTCGGGTGCTACCAACACGCCGATGGCCTGTACAGTGATGGGCATGGAGCTTTTTGGTTATGAGGCCGGGATTTATTTGGGCTTGGCGTGTTTGGTAGCGTTTCTCTTTAGCGGAAAGGGAAGCATCTACTCAGCCCAGCAGATTGGGTGGAAAAAAGTATTGCCCTAATTGACTTCATTTCCGCATTTGCGGCAAAATTTATCGCCTTCTTCTATTCGCTCAAAGCTGCAGAATGTACAGGATTTGAGCTTTTCAAAGTGCTCAGGCTTTCTTCTGCGGGCCATTTCCGAACTGACAATACCCGTAGGCACTGCGATAATCGCATACCCCAGTAGCATGATCAACGACGCCATCAGCTGTCCCAGCGGAGTCACAGGAGTAATGTCCCCAAAACCCACCGTGGTCAGCGTCACGATAGCCCAATACATCCCCACCGGGATGCTGGTAAATCCGCTGGAAGGACCCTCTATAACGAACATGAGCGTACCCATCACCAGTACGATCGTCAAGACGGTGAAGAGGAAAAGTTGGATTTTGGTAGCCGAGGCCTTGAGGGATTCACGGAGAAAATCCGCTTCAGCCAGATATCTACCCAGCTTCAATATCCGGATTACCCGAAGTAGTCGCAGGGCTCGGATGACTGACAGTAATTGGGTATTTGCTACAAAAAAACTTAAGTAAACCGGCAGAATAGCGAATAAGTCGATGATGCCGTAGAAGCTGGTTACATATTTTAAGGTTTTGCTGGTCAGCCAAATACGTAAGGCGTATTCTAAGGTGAAGAGAAAAGTAAACCCAAGCTCCAGGATGTAAAACCACTTTCCATAAGCTTCATGAAGGCTCTGAACAGAGTCCAAAACGGCTACGATGATGGATCCAAAAATAATGGCGAGAAGAGCGATGTCAAAAGTTTTGGAGGCTGGATCGTTAGATTCAAAAACGATATGGGCTAATTGTTTTTTGCTCAGCTTCATGTGGGAAGTTAACAAAAATTGGAATTAGTCAAGGTAATACACCCGCTTGACCCGTGTGCTGATATTGGTCAATAGCTCATAAGGAATCGTCCCTATCCGATCCGCCAGTTCTTTTAGCGAAATCTGTTCTCCGTAGATGATAGCCTCCTCTCCTGCTTTGACTTCAGGAATCTCTGATACATCTACCATGACCATATCCATGCACACATTGCCGATCACGGGGGCTTTTTTCCCCTGGATGATCACGTAGCCTTTTCCTTGCGAAAATCTCCTGTCATATCCATCCGCATAACCAATGGCGAGGGTGGCGATTTTGCCACCAATGGGTAAGACCCCTTTACGGGAATACCCTACAGTCGCTCCCGCCGGCAATTCTTTTACTTGGGAGATTGTGGTTTTCAACGTGCTGACCGGCTTAAGTGATGCGTCGAATTTTCCGGTCACTTCTACTCCGTAAAGCCCAATCCCAAGTCTAACCATATCCATTTGGTAGTCTGGGTAGCGTACGATTCCCGCAGAATTCAAGGCATGAATTAGTGGCTTGTACTCCAAAACTGCCTCGATTTCAGACTTCATCTTCATAAACTGATCCAGCTGCTGAATCGAAAAATCATGGTGGACTTCCTCATCAGCACCCACCAAATGAGTGTAAAGACTGGCGATTTTCAGTTCCCTAAATTCAGTCATTAATTCCTTCAATTCAGGTAAATGTTTTGCTTCGAATCCTAATCGGTGCATACCCGTGTCAAGGTCGAGGTGAATAGGAATCTGGACTTGATAATGACGGGCATATTGACCGAGTTTTTTGAAAAACTCAGGACTAAAAACAACTGGCTCGAGCTCATATTCCCGAAGCAGGTCAAAAGACTCCTCTACCGGATTGAGCACCATGATTGGCAAGCGGATTCCTTGCTTTCGCAGTGCCACTCCTTCATCTGAAAATGCCACCGCCAAGTAATCCGCACCCATGGTTTGGAGGTGGTTGGCGATTTCGGCAGCACCTCCTCCGTAGGCAAAGGCTTTTACCATCACCATGACCTTGGTGCCGGACTTGATTTGTTTTTTGTAAAAGTTGAAATTATGGGTGAGGGCATTGAGATTGATCTCGAGGGTAGTACCGTGAATGCGTTGCTGAAGGCGATTTACGACCTTTTCGAACGCAAATGATCGTGCACCCGTGATCAGGATCAGATCGTTTTCAAAACTGTCCGGATCAAGTGACTGGAGAACTTGATCAGTAGAGGAAAAGGTCATCGTTTTTCCAGGGAAAAAGCCTTCTAGTCGCTTTATTTCTTGACCCACTCCGATGAGTCGATCGATTCGGTAGGATTTGATCAGCTCGGCTACCTCCGAGTAAACTTTCTCCGGAATCCCCTGCTGTAATAAATCTGAAATGATGAGAACTTTTGACCGCTTGGGCCGCTGCTGACTCATAAATTCCAAAGCAACTTTAAGTCCTGCCAAGTCATTGTTGTACGTATCGTCGATGATCAGGGAATCGTTGACAGCAGGCTTGAGCGTCAGACGCATATCCACCGGCTTCAAGTGATCCAGACCCTCCTGGATATCCGGCATATCCTGGCCTAGGGACAATGCTGCCACGATCACATGGGTGACATTTTCCAGGGAGGCTTTGTCAGAAAAAGGCACCAAAAAACTAAACGTCCTCAGATCATTTCCTACCAAAAAAATGCGGGTTTTAGCTTCGATGATTTTGTAAGAGACCGTAAAGTCTGCACCAGGATTGACAGACCAGGATATCAAGCGGTCTTTGGGAAATTGTGACTCGATTTCTTGGGCGATTTCCTCCATATTCAGACAATAGATCAGCAATTTGCTGTCTTTGAAAAGGTGAAGTTTCTCGCGGATTTTTTCCCGTAAACTGGAAAAGCCCTCTTCATGAGCAGATCCGATGGTGGTGAAAATCCCCAAATCAGGCCTGATCATTGACTCCAGGGACAGCATCTCTCCGCTTTTGGAAATACCAGCTTCCAAGATCGCTACCTGATGGTATGGCTGGATGCCGAAAATAGACAAAGGAACACCCACCTGAGAGTTATAGCTTTTGGGGCTTTTGGCTACGGTGAAGCTTTGTCCCAAGACTTGCCCCAGCCACTCTTTGACGATGGTTTTCCCGTTGCTTCCTGTGATTCCGACTACCGGTTTGGGAAACTGGGTTCGCTGGTAAGCAGCGATCTGTTGCAAAGCTTTTCGAGTATCAGGGACCATGATATAGGTACCCTGATCGGTGAGATTTTTTTCTTCTTTCCAATCCCGGTGGACCAGGAAAATTCGGATTCCTTGCCCGATTAATTCCGGGATAAATTTTGCCCCGTCCGCTTTTGCACCTCGCAGCGCAGCAAACAGCGTCTGATCGGGATGTAGGATCTGACGTGAATCGATACTGATCTGAGATATCAGGTTTTGATAGACTTTTCCACGGACCTCGCCACCCGTGATCTGTTTGACCTGCTCTATGGAAAGTGGCGTGAGCATTTAGGCTTCTCTGTTTTTCTTTTTGAAAAATACCTGGCGGATCCATCGTGGAAGGAAAATTGCCCCCAAAATCAAGTAAGGATAGTAGGAAAGCAATCTCCAGACGATGCTGGTCACAAAGGTATATTGTCCCAGGAATTGGGTGAAAAACTGCCCATAGAAAAACTCAGCAGTCCCGCTACTGCCCGGAGTAGGTGAGATCATCATCACGATCCACATGATCACCTGCCGTGCAAATACGATCACGTTGTCCAAAATATCTAAGGGCACAAAGGCTGAGATCAACGCATTGAGCATCAGGTATCTGGATGACCAAATGAATATCGTTGCCCCGATGATGGGCAACCAATATCGGAATGACTTACCGGAAAGCTGCTTGGATGCCTCAATGATCTGATTTCCGTATTCTTGGGCATCATGCTTCCATTTGCGTAAAAATTTGATGGAGAAGAGTTTGATCAAAATCCATTTGAAAACTCTCGGTCTATAAAACAAACCCGCTGCCATCACCAAGCTGTAGGAAGCATAAAGTGCGTAGCTCAGCCAAAATATAGCCTCTAGGCTATCTCCCAGTTGGGATTCCAGGAGCTTACTGTTTGGGAAAATATTTCCTTTGGCAAAATAGAGAATCACCGGTGCACCGATCACAAAGAACAGATTGTCCAAAATGGCCGTCACCATGACATAGGCGATGGCTTTCCCCATTTTGATCCCTTCTTTATTTAAAATAAACATGGCCACGGCAGTGCCGCCGACCACGGATGGAGTCACTGCTGAGGCAAATTCCCAAAGAATAATCACGTAGATGGCCCGAGTCCAGGTGAGTTGCCGGTCGGTAATTTCACGGATCCTGTACACGTAGCCAAAATCCCGAAAAAAAATAACCACGATGGCCAAAAAAATAAAGAAAGGAGAAGCGTCCACGACCACTTTGAGATTGGCGGTGGTCAAGTTGGGATCCATGTAAAACATGGCAAATACGATTCCCAACCCGATGAGCACGGGCACCCAAACCTTGTTTGGATTGAGCGTTTGGAAAATTTTCTTGTTATCTACCTTCATGCTCAAGCAGCTGCAATTGGCTCAGTCTTTTCTACCCAAAAATTGTTGTAGCCCTCACCGATTAAGATGGTGACTTGGGAAAGCTGAAGAAGTTCTAAGATGGCTAGGAAGGTATAAATCACGAAAATCTTGTCTGGTTTGTAGGTAATAAACTCGGTAAAAGGAACTTGTTTTTTGAAGCTTATTTTTTCCAAAACAAAGTCCTTTTGCTGCTCTATGGTATAGGGATACTGAATTACGGTATGTTTGGTTTCCTCTGAGCGGGTGGCAAGTTTAGCCATGCATTTCTGAAAAACCTTGAGCAACTTATACAAATCCACATGTTGCATTTCAGCATCTACATCCTCGACCTTACTCAGTTCCTGGAGTTCTTTGGCTAGGTTTCCTCTTTTTTCCCGGGACATTCGATCGATCTCCATCTGAGACAGCTCCTCGATTACAGATTTGTATTTTTTGTATTCAAGTAGATTTCTTACAAGCTCTTCTCTGGGGTCGATTTCTTCGCCTTGCTCGTTGAGCTCGGGTCGAGGCAGGAGCATTCGGGATTTGATCTTCATCAGCGTGGCAGCGAAGAGGATGAAATCACTGGCCACCTCGATTTCCATTTTTTCTAATTGATGTACATAATCGAGGAAGTCATTGGTAATCTTGGAGATCGGAATGTCATAGATGTCCAACTCATCCCGCTCGATGAAGAACAGCATCAGGTCAAAAGGACCTTCGAACAGGGGTAATTTGATCTCGAAACTCACCGGATATTTAAATTATTGGGTTAATTTTGCCAGCTCGTAGCCAAAGATATTCAATTAAGGTAAATTAATTGGAGATGAGGAAAATAATGGGAAATCCGAAGAGTTGGGCATCTTGCTTGTAATACAAACAAACTCGCCGACTTCCTGTTATCCTTTTTTGACACCAATAGAACCACTCATGCAGATCACACCCGGTCCACTTCTAGCCCAAATAAACACTCCTGAGGATCTTAAAAAGTTTCCTAAAGATAAATTGGTTCAAATCTGCGAAGAATTGCGTCAATTCATCGTGGATAATGTATCCGTATATGGAGGTCATTTTGGGGCTAGTTTAGGTGTAGTCGAATTAACCGTTGCGCTTCATTATGTCCTCAATACACCCTATGATCAGTTAGTCTGGGATGTAGGACACCAAGCCTACGGTCATAAAATTCTGACTGGTAGAAAGGAAAAGTTCCACACCAACAGGGTATATGGCGGCATTTCTGGTTTTCCCAAAAGAAAAGAAAGTGAGTTTGATACCTTCGGTGTAGGGCATTCGAGTACTTCGATTTCGGCTGCCTTAGGAATGGCAGTTGCCTCCAAATACAAAAACAATCCGATTCAGCATGTGGCAGTGATCGGAGATGGATCCATGACCGGAGGGATGGCTTTTGAAGCCATGAATCATGCCGGTGTCAGTGATACTAACCTGCTTATCATTCTCAACGATAACTGCATGTCCATCGACCCAAATGTCGGTGCACTTAAAGATTACCTCACCGATATCACTACTTCCCATACCTACAACAAGGTCAAAGATGAAGTTTGGAAAATGCTGGGTAAGCTTAGCAAATTCGGAAGTAGTGCGCAGGAGGTGATCTCCAAAGTCGAGGGAGCGATCAAGTCTGCGGTGCTTAAGCAAAGCAACCTTTTTGAATCACTCAACTTACGGTATTTTGGTCCGGTAGATGGGCATGATGTGGATCATTTGGTCGAAATCCTCAAGGATATGAGGGATATTCCCGGGCCAAAAATCCTCCATTGTGTTACGGTAAAGGGAAAAGGCTACGGCCCTGCCGAAAGCGGAAACAAAACTACCTGGCATGCTCCGGGAACCTTTGACAAGGTCACCGGGGAAATCTTTAAAAAAGTGCCAACCACCCCTCAGGCACCCAAATATCAGGATGTATTTGGCCATACTTTAGTAGAATTGGCAGAAAAAGATCCCAGAATTATGGGAGTGACTCCTGCCATGCCTTCCGGATCGTCCATGAATATCATGATGAAAGCAATGCCTGATCGTGCTTTCGACGTGGGAATTGCCGAGCAGCATGCAGTGACTTTCTCAGCAGGAATGGCTACGCAGGGACTCGTTCCTTTCTGTAATATTTATTCTTCTTTTATGCAGCGGGCTTATGATCAGGTCATTCATGACGTGTGTTTGCAAAATTTGCCTGTGGTATTTTGTCTAGACCGAGCTGGGTTTGCGGGTGCTGACGGTCCTACTCATCATGGCGCCTATGACATCGCCTATTTCCGCTGTGTGCCAAATCTGGTAGTTTCTGCCCCTATGAATGAGGAGGAACTCCGAAATTTGATGTTCACCGGTTCTGTCTTTGGAGGACCATTCTCTATCCGATATCCAAGAGGAAACGGTGTGATGCCAGAATGGAAAACTCCGTTGCAGGAGATTCCTGTTGGCCAAGGTCGAATTGTACGCGAAGGAGAAGATGTGGCCATCCTAACTATCGGTCATATTGGAAATTATGCAGTGGAAGCCTGTGAGAAGTTGGCAAAAGAAGGCTTAAATCCTGCTCACTACGATATGCGTTTCGTCAAGCCGCTGGACAACGACTTGCTTCATGAGGTATTTTCCAAATTCAAAAAAGTAGTCACGGTCGAAGATGGGTGTTTGATGGGTGGATTCGGTTCTGCAGTACTCGAATGGATGATGGATCAGGGCTATCAGGCTCAGGTGAAGCGGTTGGGTATTCCCGACGATATCATCGAGCATGGCGAGCAGATCGAGCTTCATCGAGAGTGCGGTTTTGATCCGGAGGGAATTGCCGCAACGGTCAGAAGCCTCGCCGAATACGTTCACGTTTCTTAAAATCAATTCTCGAATGATACATTTTTTTGAAAAAGGCTCAGGTCAGCCTTTGGTGCTTATTCATGGCTTCTGCGAAAGTGGAAAGATGTGGAATTACTTTGCTGAGAAGCTTTCTGCACATTTTCGTGTGATTTGTCCTGACCTTCCCGGTTTTGGGGATTCGCCGATTTTTGGAAACCAGATTACTCTGGAAGAAGTAGCGGTGCAGTTGGAAGAATGGATGGAAGAAAATCAAATCCAGGATCCGATCGTCATCGGCCATTCTTTGGGGGGTTATGTGGCCTTGGCCTTGCTGGAATTGATGGGCAGCCGACTCAAAGCAATCGGGCTTTTTCACTCCACGGCTTTTCCCGATGATGAGGAAAAAAAGGGAATGCGGAATCGCACGATTGTTTTTTTACAGAAAAATGGAGTGGAAAAGTTCGTCACTTCTTTTGTTCCTCCACTTTTTCCTGAAAATCGAAGGGAAGAATTAGCATCTGAAATCCAAGCGGCGATCGAAGATGCCAAGAGATCGAGTTTGGATGGTTTGATTGCTTTTGCAGGAGCGATGCGTGATCGAAAGGATCGGGTAGAAATCCTAAGAAATTTTGCCGGACCAAAACTTCTGATCGCAGGAACAGAAGACGGTGCGGTGAAAATCGAAGCCAGTCGAGCCCAGCAGGATGCTTTTTCTCACTATATCGAACTCCAAGGAGTCGGCCATATGGGAATGGTGGAGGAAAGAGAGAAGACGGTGGAAGTGGTCAGGGAGTTTTGTTTTTCAACTAATCTTACCTGAATAGAGGTCTGCGATAGGAAAAATCAAATCGTAGTCATTCCAAATCACATTTCCGTCTTTCATCTCAAATGTTGAAAAAAGTCCTTGATCGAGGTATTTTCTGATTTCTAGGTGCGAGGATTTCGATAAAAATTCCTTAAAATCAATCTGATTTGTTTTCCCATCACTAAATGTCACTTCCAAGATGTAATCAGAAACCTGATTAGCTTTCACAATCTCTAGTAGAAAGTTGTTTGAATCAGGATATTCAATTTGGAATTTCATTTCAATCTTGAATTTATTTTTTCGAATTCGACCTTTTTGTGGTAAACAAAGTAATCCACCCACTTTTCAACGATTTTCAGTCCAAACTTATCCAAAAATTCTTGAAAATGTTTTAAGTAACTGTATTTCAGTGCATTTCCCCCAAAAACCTGACTGATAATAATCTTTTCAATTCTCCCTTCGATGATCTGGAACTCGGCTTTAGATTCAAATTCACCTTTCCTTGCGTGGACATGAATCGGCTCATGTTCATTTCAATAAAAGAAAAAGATTATCCCTAGGTATTCAAAAATCTTTGGCATATGTATTATTATAAAAACCAATAAGTTAAAAAATTTGGGTCTAGCTTATAAGGTTTTCCCCAATATCCCCATCAGCTCTTCCAGGTACTTTTGATCAGTCTCGTCAAAGTCAGCCAGCTTGTCACTGTCCACATCGAGCACCATAGCGACTTCATCTCCAGTGAACACAGGCACCACAATCTCCGACTTGGAAGCCGAGCTGCAGGCAATATGTCCCGGAAAAGCGTCCACATCAGGCACCAGTTGAGTTTTCTTTTCTTTCCAGGCAGTACCGCAAACCCCTTTTCCAAAATTGATCCGAGTACAGGCGATCGGTCCCTGAAAAGGCCCAAGAACCAACTGCTCATTTTTCACCAGATAGAATCCTACCCAAAAAAAACCGAAGGCTTCCCTTAACGCGGCGGCTACATTGGCCAAATTGGCGTAGAGATCGGGCTCACCGGTAATCAAGGCTTCAATCTGTGGAATTAGCGCCTCGTAAGATTCTGCCTTGGTGGAGTTTTCGGGAAGAAATAACGTTTCAGCCATGGTAATAGATATCAAGTCGGTCTGTGTCGATAGAAAGAGTTTCGGACGGGTTTTGGTTCAGTCTTGGGGCGGAAATTCCACGACGAAATTGAGTCGGAGCCGTGAAAATCCTTGCTTCATCCCAGAGTCCGGATTGGATAAATTGATGGATTACTTGGCTGCCTCCTTCCACGATTAAGCTTTGGATTTTGCGCGAATAAAGTTCTTTTAAAACGGTTTCAGGGGTGATTTCTGGTAATTTGATCCAAGCTAAATTATCCTTGTTATCGCTTTTTAAGGCATTAAACACCAGAGTCGGAATGGATTGATCAAATAGGTTAAGCTCGCTTGAAAGCTCCAACTTAGAATCAAGTACCACACGAATTGGATTTTTACCTACCCAGTCTCGGACATCCAGTCGTGGATTGTCGTATGCCGCAGTATTTTTCCCGACCAAAATCGCATCTTCCTCCGCTCTCCATTTGTGGACGAGCTGTCGGCTGTGGGAATTGCTGATCCATTTGGAATCGAAATTTTCCCTGGCTACAAATCCATCCTGAGTCTGGGCCCATTTGAGGATTACATAGGGTCTTTGCTTTTCGATTTGGGTGAAAAAGCGGCGGTTTTGCCAGCGGGCATCCTTTTCCAAAATGCCTGTTTCGACCTCAATCCCGGCATTTTTCAGGATTTCTATTCCTCTTCCTCCGACCAAAGGATTGGAGTCCGTGGCTGCGATGACTACTTTTTTGACCTTTTTCTCCACCAAAAGATTGGCACAGGGAGGAGTTTTTCCCCAATGAGCGCAAGGTTCTAAAGTGACATAGACCGTGGATTCGGAAAGTAAGGCTTGATTTTCCACAGAATTCACCGCATTGACTTCTGCATGTGGGCCACCGTATTCCCGATGCCAGCCTTCGCCGATGATCCGATCTTCATGCACGATCACACAGCCCACCAAGGGATTGGGGCTGACGTAGCCTCTGCCCCATTCGGCCAGTTCTAGGGCACGGCGCATAAACTGAATAGGATCGGGTTTCATTGTCTGCTGAGGGTGATTCTGTCCAATGTTGTGGTTTGGCCTTCCAAAACTCGGATATCCAAAAGAGTGTCTGAGCGATATTGTTCGTCTTTGGGCAGGATATAGACAGAGTAAACTCCCGGCATCAATTTCAGCTCGAATTGACCCGTAGCATTGGTGTGCGTAGAAATAGAGTCTGTGCCCTGAATCGCGTAAATGACAGGTAAACTGCTACTTGGACCGACTACACCGCGGATACTGCCATTACCAAGACTCGAAATTATCCGGATTGAAGGCTTAAAATCAAATGCCAACGGATTGCTGCCGGTCTGCGTGATGGACTTTTCCAAATCCAGATCCACGATAATGTCATAGGATATTCCTGCGTCTAAGTCCAGCGAAATATCTCCCGGAAAATCCGTCTCTCCGTCTTGGATCGTGAGCGGAAAGCCTCTTTCGCCTTGGAACAGCGTGTGTTGCTGCCCCAGTCTCAAGGTCGCCGCGGTGATCACGCCCAGATCCAGTTCTCTCCTGCCAACGGGAAGTGAAACTCCCGCCACGAGTTGGGAAATATTGATTTCCTTATCGGCTAATTCATAAGGGATAAAAATTCGATCTACCTGTCCCTCTCGGTTGTTTCGGATGTATTCGAGCTCTACGCCTTCGATCTCGACCACGACCGAATCCCATACTGCCGGAGAATCTACCAAAAACACATTAATGAGCGCTTTTGGGCTGGTGTCAGGACTTTCACAAGCCGAGCCAATAAGGATAGAAAGGACGGTAAAAAAAAGATATAGGGATTGCTTCACGGAGTAAATTTAGGTCAATTCCTCTCATTCTTCACACTTGATTTCCTGATAAGGGTAATAAAAATGCCCCTGAAAACAAATGATCGTAACAGGGGCAAATATAAATATCGTTAGATTGATCAGGGTTGCACTAGGGTAATATCGGGGATTACTGTGATTTTGTCATTTTCCACGACCACATCCGTAATGGTTTGTGGATTGTAGTTTTCATTAGGAATTAATGTGACCGTGTACGTTCCTGGGGATAAACCCAAGATCGAAAATTTGCCCTCTGTGTTGGTAAAGGTACTCGCTTCCGTTCCATTTCCGTTGATCAAGACTTGAACTGGTTGTGCATCTACTGGATTGACCTGACCTTGAATTCCCTGACTTTCTTCCAAATAAGCTCTCAGTACAGGTTTAAGAATCACATTACCGGAATTGCCTGCAACGACGATTGACTTAGCTACATCGAAATCAATGACTAAATCATAGGTATTCCCTCCCGTGATCTCTTGATTTACTTTTATTTTCAATCCGCTTTGCTGTGCACTCGGAGTTTTGAGTTCGGTGCGGACTTCCCCTTTCATCAGGTAATTGTTATCCCCCAGCACTAGGCGAATCTGATCGATTTTACCTTCGGGCAATTCCTCTGAACCCAGCAAAATTGAGTTTCCTCCAGTCAAATCAAGCAAATTGACTAGTTGAGATCCATTGTACTCGATTTCTCGCCAAGTAGCCTCTTCCTCATTCATATCACTTTCAGGAAAGTCTGCCTTGACACGAAGAGCGATTACTTCTACCCAAACTTCATCAAAATCTCCCGGGGCATCCACTAATCGAAAATTGACCCTCGCTTGGTTGGAATTAGGTTCATTGTTCATTTCACATCCGAATGCCAAAAGAAGCATCAAGAAGAAGCTCGAAAGGATTGTGGGGGTTTTCATAGTGGTTTTGATTTTTGGTGAGCGTAAAAATTCCAATGTCCATGCCAAATGCTGAATCTTTCTTTGAATTTCCTCAAATGTATCTTTAGCTTATTAATTTTGGCCCCATGATGAAATGGGAAAAACTGCTGTCCTCAGGGCGATTTGGCGATGGTCCAAAGGCGGTAAATCAGCCGGAAACCGGGCGAAGTGAGTTTGAAATCGACTATGACCGAATTATTTTTTCGGCTCCCTTTCGTAATCTTCAGGACAAAACCCAGGTTTTTCCACTCCCCGATCAGGCCTTTGTCCATACCCGCCTGACCCATAGCCTGGAAGTATCGAGTGTGGGCAGATCGTTGGGAAAGGGGGCGGGTGAAATTTTGATTGAAAAGTTTCCTAACCTTCCTAATCTAGGTATCAGTTCCTCCTCCATCGGATCGATTGTCGCAGCAGCAGCCCTTACCCATGACATCGGAAATCCTCCTTTCGGACATGCGGGCGAAGAGGCGATTTCTGACTTTTTCCGTCTTCACCCAGAGGGCCGGGTTTGGGAAAAGCATGTGAGAGTTGACCAATGGTCCGATTTGGTCAATTTTGAAGGCAATGCACAAGGGTATCGCATGTTGGTATCCAAACAGTTTGGACTCAAATTGACCTATGCCACACTCGCAGCCTTCACCAAATATCCACGACCCAGTCTGATCGCGCAGCGGGATATTGCCCGGAAGAGCCAAAAGAAATATGGGTTTTTCATTAATCAACTGGCAGATTTTGAGGAGATGAGCGAAGTGCTCGGAATCGAAAAAATAAGCATGGATACTTGGGTGAGACATCCCTTGGCCTTTCTCGTGGAGGCCGCTGACGATATCTGCTATAGCATCATCGATCTGGAGGACGGGTGTACGATGGGCTTGGTGACTTTTGAGGAGACACTGAAGCTGCTCAAGCCGATCCTGGGAGATAAGTTTGATAAAGAAAAGCTGAAAGACCGAACTCAAGCACAAAACTTGGGAGCGTTGAGGGCTTTGACGATTGGGCAATTGATTCGGGAAACTGTGGTGGTTTTTGCACAATATGAGGAAAGTATGCGCAAGGGGAATTTTGACAAAGCGTTGACGGACATGATCCCATCGGCTAAGGCTTTGGCGGAGATTTCCAAGGTTTCGGTTCAGAAGATTTATCGTTCCAAGGTGGTCTTGGAAAAAGAAGCGGCGGGTTTTGAGATTTTGGAAGGACTGCTTACTGTGTTTTCTTCGGCACTTTATCATCACTTTTACGCGCCTGAGTATTTTTCGGGAAAAGATAAAAGCATTCTCAGATTACTACCTGAAGACTTTCCGATGAAAGGCTGGGGAGCCGCAGTGAATCCCTATCCTTTGCTTCGGGCTTTGGTGGACTTTATCTCAGGCATGACCGATAAGTATGCGCTGAATCTGTATCGCAGGGTGAAGGGGATATCGTTTCCTGGGGGGTGAAACATGGGTTTTTACATACAAATTCCCAGAGAAGCCAAAACCCATTTCAGATTGGCCAAAAACAAAAAATCCTGCTTCCGGAGAAGCAGGATAGCATGATTGAATCTGGACTTCTTTAAACTTCACTCACCTTCCTCCCATTTTCCGCTCCAATCCACCACTTCGTCTTCCAGGTAGTGTGGATAGATTTTTCGATGTTGTTTTTTCACTTCAGCTACCAAAGCAGTCCGGAATTCTTCCACATTTTCGGCTGATGCAGCGGCCATAAATACGGGCTTGATTCCGTTTTTCTTTTCATAGGCATCAGAGAGTGCCTTGAAGTCCAAGTAGCGTGTTTCTTGGAGTTCATGCTCGCTGATGTGCATGGATTCCTCCTCCGAGGGCATCTGCTGCACCAAATCGATCTTGTTGAAAACGAGCAAAGTTGGCTTGTCACCAGCTTTGATTTCTCGAAGCGTTTGATTCACCACACCGATATGGTCCTCAAAGGCAGGATGCGAAATATCCACCACATGGATCAGCAGATCGGCTTCGCGGATCTCGTCGAGAGTGGATTTGAAGGATTCGATCAGGTGGGTGGGCAGTTTTCGGATAAATCCGACCGTATCCGAGAGTAGAAAGGGGACGTTTTCCAACACCACTTTTCGGACAGTTGCGTCGACCGTGGCAAAGAGTTTGTTTTCAGCAAGAATATCAGTCTTGGTGATCAGGTTCATCAGCGTGGACTTGCCGACATTGGTGTAGCCTACTAGGGCCACCCGGACGATACCCTTTCGGCCTTTTCGCTGCGTGATTCCCTGCTTTTCTATTTCTTTGAGTTTGTCACGGAGTAGCGAAATCTTATTTCGAATGTCTCGCTTATCGGTTTCGATTTCTTTTTCTCCGGCACCGCCCCGAGTACCCGTTCCACCGCGCTGACGCTCGAGGTGAGTCCACATATTGGTCAGGCGGGGCAGCAAATATTGGAATCGAGCCAATTCAACTTGTGTTTTGGCCTGGGCGGTTTGGGCCCGTTGGAGGAAAATATCCAAGATCAACAGGGATCGATCGTAGATTTTGACCTTGAGCTCATTCTCCAGATTTCGCATTTGCGAGGGAGTAAGGTCTTCATCAAAAATGACCATATCCACAGCGAAGTGCTCGACATAGGACTGGATTTCTTCCAGTTTTCCTTTTCCTACAAAGGTCCGGATATCGGGCTTCTCCATCCGTTGGGTGAATCGATAGACGGTTTTTACCCCGAGTGTTTCGGCAAGGAAAGCCAGTTCTTCCAGATGCTCTTCCACTTCAAATTCAGACTGCTGCTGCCGGATCAAAGTGACCAAAACAGCCGTTTCAATTTTCGGTGCGGTATCGTGAAGTTTTTGGAGTTTTCTGGAAATTTTACTCATGGTGTTAGGTTATTCTAAGTGTGAAACACGGATTCGGGAATAATTATTCCCGGGTTGATCAATCAGCCGATTAGTCAGTGTGGGATTGTCATGGTGGTTTGCTCCAGCAAATTTGGTCATAATTCCTTAGAATTGATTAGGATAGTGCAGGGCCTATTGGTTATTTTAGCGCCTCAGTACCAACATCCACCCCCCAAATGGCTGAATTGCGAAGTACCCCGATTGAGGGTTTGATTGAGATTTTCCCAAGAGTCTTTCCTGATAGTCGTGGCTATTTCTTTGAGTCTTTCCGGCAAGATTGGCTTACCAATCAGGGAATTGAAGAAAACTGGGTACAGGATAATCAGTCTTTTTCCCAAAAAGGAACAGTACGGGGACTGCACTTCCAACGAGCTCCTTTTGCTCAGGCGAAATTAGTGAGAGTAATTTCTGGAAAAGTTTTGGACGTGGTAGTCGATTTGAGAAAGGGATCCAAGACTTTCGGGGCGGTCTTTTCTACGATTTTGGATGCAGAGCGTAATAATCAGCTGTACATACCCGCAGGATTTGCCCATGGCTTCTCAGTATTGGAGGACGCTGTTTTTTCATACAAATGCTCTAACTATTACAATAAGCTTTCCGAGGGAGGAATTCTTTGGAACGATCCATCACTGGGAATTGATTGGGGTGTGGAAGTGCCGATTATCTCCGAAAAGGATAAATTCTGGCCTACATTGGAAAAATTTGTCTCAGAATCTGAGGGAGGTCTTTGATGGGATTAATGGATTTCTTTAAGAAAAAACAGGTGGAGGTTCCGCCTTTTTCTTTGGACTGGTTGGAAGTGGATATGCACTCTCACCTGATCCCTGGAATAGATGACGGGTCCAAGACCATGGAGGAGTCGCTTATTTTGTTAGAGCGATTGCAATCTTATGGCCTGAGAAAGGTGATCACGACACCGCACATCATGTCCGAATATTATCGCAATACACCCGAAATCATCCAAATGGGTCTCGAGGATCTGCGAAAGGCAGCAAGTGCGCATGGCTTGACCATCCAAGTCGATGCAGCGGCGGAGTATTACATGGATGAGATTTTCCTCGAAAAAGTGAAATCTGGTGAAAAGCTGTTGACCTTTGGGGAGTCCCATATCCTGGTGGAAACGGGTTTTATCAATAAGCCCCAAATGCTCCTCGATATCATTTTCCATCTTGAGATGGCCGGCTATAGACCGATTCTGGCTCATCCGGAGCGCTATCAGTACCTCATCGCTGACAAAAATCTCCAACAGGAGTTGATCGATCGTCAACTTGCCTTTCAGATTAACCTTTTATCCTTGACGGGTTTCTACTCTAAGCAAGTCAAGGATTTTGCTGAAAACCTTTTGGCCAAAGGGGCAGTTGCATTTTTGGGTACGGACTGCCACAATGAGCGCTACCTCGACATGCTCGAGACGCTGCCCAAGAATGTCTCTACCTTCCAAAAAATCCGTCAAATGGATCTTCAGAATCCACATTTATAGATCTCGATGAATATTTTGATCACCGGGATTACCGGTTTGTTCGGAGGATATTTAGCCCAGGAATTCAGCAAATTGGGGTCGATTTTTGGGTTTCATAGACCCGAGACAGCATCCCGTTTGACCAGCGAAAGCGAGGTGGATGTGACTTGGAGGACAGGAAGCTTGGAGGATCCGGATTCGCTGAGGGAGAGTCTTAAGGACATTGATCTGGTAATTCACGCTGCCGGGTTGGTTTCATTTGCCAATCGAGATAAAAAACAACTCTACCAGGTCAACCGTGATGGTACTGCCAATCTGGTCAATGCGATGATCGAGACAGGCGTCAAGCAACTCGTGCATGTAAGTTCAGTTGCCGCAATAGGGCGCAGTGTGGAGCACCCTATGATCGATGAAGAGTTCAAGTGGATCGAATCTCCACTCAATACAGATTATGCCGTCTCCAAATATCTTGCAGAGCTGGAGGTGTGGCGAGGAGAGCAGGAAGGGCTGGAATTAATCGTGGTCAATCCATCAATACTCTTGGGGAAAGCAAGTTATGGGAAGAGTAGCACGGCCATCTATTCCTATGTGACGGAGGGAAACGTCTTTTATCCTGTCGGCGATCTCAACTACATCGATGTCAGAGATGCCGCCGAAATCACCAGAATGCTAGTCGAAAATCAGCTTTGGGGAGAACGGTTCATATTGAACAAAGAGGCGATCCCCTATCAGCGATTTTTCCAAGAAGTGGCCAAAACTTTTGGGAAAAAAGCACCGGCAAGGCCTCTTTCGGGATGGATGATCCGTGTGGCAAGTTTTGGCACTTCCATCTTGAGATTATTGGGATTGTCCAAAAGTCCACTCAACAAGCAAACGGCTCTTTTGGCCCAACAGAAAATCAGCTTTTCTAATCAGAAAATCCAAAATACCCTGGGATTCCGATATCGTAATCTCGAGGACAGTTTGGAATGGGCCAAAACTTCTTAAATAAACTTATTTTTAACTCACATCGTTAGTCCCCCAAAGCGATCCGTGAGCTTAAAAAAATCCCGTTAAAAAAAATTGAACCAACTATTGAGATACCTGAATAATTGGTATCTTAAAAAAACCATATCACATTCGAATGACCGGAGATCACGATCACGACTGGGAAGCAGACAAGAAGCTCGTTGAGCGATTTGAAAATTCCCTGAAGTCCAACATGGACCTCTATTTCGAAGAAGAAGAACTGGAAGACATTATTCAGTTTTACTTTGATCAGCAGAAGTTTCTCAAAGCCCTGAGAGCTTCCGAATATGCCTTAGAGAAATTTCCCTTTTCTGTCGAAATTCGGCTACTCAAAGCCCAGTGTCTCATCTTCAACGATGAGCTTGATGAGGGCTTGGATATCCTAGAGCAGCTTAACAATCTCTCTCCCAACAATGAGGATATCGTGTTGGCTTTAGCCAATGCGTTGATTTTGGCAGATAATATTGGCGAAGGAATAGAGCTATTGGAGAATTTTCTGCCCATGGCAGAAGATAAAGCAGAAGTTTTTTATTCACTGGGAAATCTCTACCGGGCAAAGGGAGACAATAACAAAGCAAGTTATTACTTCAAAGAAGCCGTAAAAAATCGGATCAATCATGAGGACGCGCTTTTCCAGCTGGCTATGATCACGGAGGAAGAGGGCTCTTTTGATGAGATCCTGGAATTCTATCAGGAGTTTATCGATCAGGATCCCTATTCTGCCGGGGCATGGTACAATCTCGGAGTCGTGTACAATCGACTGGGGCGCTTTGAAGAAGCCATCAAAGCCTATGAATATGCGCTGATTATTGACGATGCTTTTGCCTCTGCCTATTTCAATATGGGTAACTCCCTGATGAATACGCAGCAGTTTGAGGCGGCACTCGAAGCCTATCAAAACACGATCAACTGTGAAGGGGCCAATGCTGAAAACTGCTGCTACCTGGGTGCAGCTTATGAGAAGCTGGGCAAAATCGATGAGGCTTTCAAATATTTTAAAAAATCTGCCAAGCTGGACGAAGAGTACGATGATGCTTGGTTTGGCTTGGGCATGTGCATGCTGAAAAAAGAAAAATATTTTGAAGCCATTCACTATTTCAAAAAAGCACTTCAACTCAACAAGAGCAATCCCAACTATTGGGTAGGCTTGGCTGATGCGGAATTTAATCTGGGCAATATGCAGGCGAGTTCAGAGGCATATGAGGAAGCTATCAACCTGGAGCCCGGTATCATGGAGACTTATGTGAATCTCTCAGTGATCTATTTTGAGCAGAATCGCTTTGAGGAAGCGATCGATGTGATCAATGAGGGGCTCGAGGAACTCCCAGAGGAAGCAGAGTTATACTACCGAATGGTCGTCTATCTGATCAAGATGGGGAAGTACAAAGATGCCTTCACTTATTTGGAAAATGCATTAACTTTGGACTTTGAGAGACATACAATTCTGTATGAATTAATGCCGGAATTAAAAAAGCAGAAGGCCATCTATAAGATCATAGCCCAATATCGAGATGACCATCCTCAGCTCTAAACTTTAAAACCTAGCAAATGAAATCGAGCATAACTTTAATGTCACATCATGTGATGATAAACCAGCAGCAGCCTACCGGCAGGCAAGTGCGAAGATTTCATGTGGCCTTTGAAATCAAATATTAAACACATGAATTACGTGCTAAAGAATCTCCCTGTACGGACTGAAAAGCCTCGTACCACGGGATTTACTATGGCGATGGACAAAGGTCTAAGCCTAAGAGAGACAGAAGATTTTGTATCCGCCTGTTCAGATTTTGTAGATATCGTCAAGTTAGGCTGGGCCACCTCCTATGTGACCAAAAACCTTTCGGAGAAAATAGCCATTTACAAGTCGGCAGGAATCCCGGTTTATTTTGGAGGTACTCTCTTTGAAGCCTTTATCGTTCGCGGTCAGTTTGAAGATTACCGCAAGGTGTTGGACAAGTTTGGGTTGGAGCATGCTGAGGTTTCTGACGGTTCCATTTCGCTCAATCATGATAAAAAATGCGAATTCATCAGTACCCTTGCTCAACAGGTGACTGTACTCTCTGAAGTAGGTTCCAAAGACGCCGCCAAGATTATCCCGCCTTACAAGTGGATTGAGCAAATGCAGACTGAGCTCAGCGCAGGTGCTTGGAAAGTAATCGGTGAAGCCCGTGAAGGCGGAAATGTGGGACTTTTTCGTGATTCGGGAGAAGTGCGTCAAGGATTAGTGGAGGAGATTCTTACTCAGGTTCCTGAGGAGCGGATCATTTGGGAAGCACCACAGAAATCCCAGCAAGTTTGGTTTATCAAATTGCTGGGTGCCAATGTCAACCTGGGTAATATCAGTCCTTCAGAAGTGATTCCTTTGGAAACCATCCGGCTAGGACTTCGGGGAGATACTTTCGACCACTTTCTCGGAGAGATCAAACTTTAATTAGTCAAAAATTTAATTTTGGAGGCTGATCGAAAACTCGGTCAGCCTTTACTTTTATCCATGAAAACAATCAAAAAATACGGCTTGGTGTACCTCAAAGGAATGGCCATGGGTGCTGCCGATATTGTCCCTGGAGTATCCGGAGGCTCGATTGCGCTGATCGCCGGGATTTACCAAAAACTCCTAGACAGCATCAACTCCTTCAATCTTGAAACCCTTAAATTAATTCCTCAAGTCCGACTAAAAGAATTTAATAAGGCGGTCAATGGCCCGTTTTTGTTAAGCCTTCTTCTGGGAATTTTGACCAGTATTTTTGCCCTTTCCAAAGTGATTACCTTTTTGATGAATGAGCATCCTATTCCACTTTGGTCATTTTTCTGTGGTCTGATCCTAGTAAGTGCCTTTCTGATTTTGCGAGATATTAAGAGATGGCATTTGGGCGTGGTATTAGCTGTCGTAATTGGTACAGCCATCGCCTGGTGGGTGACCAATCTGCCTCCTACCACTTCACCAGATGCCAAATGGTTTATCTTCGGGGCAGGAGCTATCGCGATCTGCGCGATGATTTTGCCGGGGATCAGCGGGAGTTTTATTCTATTGATTTTGGGAAAATACGAGACGATTCTCAAAGCTGTATCCGATAAGGACATCTTCACCTTGGCTCTTTTTGCTTCCGGGTGTGTGGTCGGGATCCTTTCGTTCAGTCGGGTAGTTTCTTTTTTGCTTCGCAAATTTCACTCCGCCACCATCGGCTTGCTTTCGGGATTTATGCTGGGCTCGGTCAATGAGCTTTGGCCCTGGAAAATCGTCACCGCTTGGCGCACCTCCTCCAGCGGGGAGCAAAAGCCCTTTTTGACCGAAAATATCCTGCCGACTGATTATCTGGCTCAGGTGGGACAGCCGCCCCAATTGCTTTCGGCTGTTTTGGCATTTGCCTTTGGCATCGGACTGGTTTTGTTTATCGAATGGCTGGCTTCCAAACTTCAGGAATCATGAGAAAATTCGGATTGATCGGGTACCCGTTGGGGCATTCTTTTTCCAAGAAATACTTCACAGCTAAGTTTGAGCGGGAAGAGATTCGGGATTGCCAATTTGATCTGTATGAAATCCCACAAATCGAAGATTTTGTCCATGTTTTGAGCGAAAATCCAGAACTGGAAGGTATGGCCGTGACGATTCCCTACAAAGAGCAGGTAATTCCATTTTTGGATCAGTTGGACCCCGCCTGCGAAACAATCGGTGCGGTTAATTGCATTCGGATCAAAAACGGATCGAAAACCGGCTTCAATACGGATTATATCGGTTTCAAACACTCGCTTCAAGCCTGGCTCGGATCGGATATTCCCCATGCATTGGTATTGGGTACCGGAGGCGCCTCCAAAGCCGTCAAACAAGCACTTCGGGATCTCAATGTTGATTTTTTGTCTGTATCACGGACAGCCTCCGAAGGACAAATCACGTATCAGGATTTGGTCCAAACCCCGGATTTTCTCCGTGATTTTCCACTCATTATCAATACCACCCCCCTCGGCACTTTTCCCAAAACGGAGGGAATGCCCGATATTCCTGTGGATCAACTGACCGATCAAAATCTCGTCTATGATTTGGTCTATAATCCGCCGGTGACCCGACTCATGCAAGCATGTCTTCAGCGAGGAGGCAGAGCCAAAAATGGGCAGGATATGCTTGAATTGCAGGCTGAAGCAGCGTGGAAAATCTGGAATGCCTAACTTAAGGCTTTCAAACCTATAGCCATGAACCAAGCCATTCTTATCGTTCAATGTCCCGATCAAAAAGGGATAGTTGCCGCTGTATCTCGATTTCTTTACCAGTACAGTGGAAATATCCTCGAAGTCGATCAGTATGTCGATCAGGAAATAGGCCGTTTTTTCATGCGGGCAGCTTGGGAATTGGACTCGTTTGATTTGGAGAAATCCGCGATTCCCGATCGATTTCAGGCAGAAGTTGCGGATCAGTTTAAAATGGAGTTTACCCTTCATTTTAATTTTCCAAAGCCAAGAATGGCCATTTTTGTGAGCAAACTCTCCCATTGCCTTTTTGATATTTTAGGGCGCTATCATGGAGGGCAGCTGGAGGTAGATATTCCGCTGGTCATTTCCAATCACCAGGATTTGAAAAGTGTGGTGGAAGCATTTGGGATTCCATTTTTCCACATTCCAGTCAGTGCTTCTCAAAAGGAATCGGCTGAAGCAGAACAACTTCGTCTTTTGGAAGAATACCAAGTTGATTTTGTGGTCCTCGCAAGGTATATGCAGATTTTGTCAGGGGATTTTATCCAGCGTTTTCCAAATCGGATTATCAATATTCACCATTCCTTTCTTCCGGCCTTTGTGGGTGCCAGGCCCTATCATGCAGCCTACGAGCGGGGAGTGAAAATCATCGGTGCCACAGCGCATTACGTAACAGAAGAGTTGGACGCTGGGCCGATTATCGAGCAAGAGGTTGCCCGTGTACGCCATCACAATACAGTTGCCGAACTGGTTCAGATCGGACAGGATGTGGAAAAAGTCACCCTCTCGAAGGCAATCAAGTATCATGTGAATCGTAAGGTGCTGGCGGTCAGAAATAAGACCGTCATTTTTTACTAATCGACCACCCTTCTCGGAATCTCACTGGGCAGTCGGGTCAGCATTTCGTAATTGACCAAATGGGAAGTCTCAGCAAAAGAGGCCACGGTGATTTCATTCTCGCCTTGATTTCCGATCAGGATTACTTCATCACCGGGTTTGGGTTGGGTGAGTAAGCTGACATCCACAGCGATGGCATTCATATTGACCGTGCCGATCACCGGGCAAAATACCCCATGGATCAAAACTTGTCCCTGATTGCTCAAGTTTCTGCCGTATCCATGAGAATAGCCGACAGGTACGATCCCGAGTGTCATGTCCTCAGAGGCCTGAAAACTCTTACCATATCCGACATATTCGCCTTTCCTAACTGGCTTGAGACTCATCAGTTCGGACTTCCAGGTGAGCAATCTTCGAAGCGGGTTTTGATCGGGACCGATTTGATTTTTGATCAGGTCAAACGTCTCCCGGGTAGGCCAAAAACCATATCCCAAAATGCCGATCCGAACCAGATCGAAGTGGGTTTCCGGAAAAAGAAGCGTGGCTGCCGAGCAGGCCGTGTGGATTTTTTCGGGTTGAATATTCTGGGATGCAAAGTAGGCTTTGGCTGCCTGAAAGCGCTCGATTTGATGCCTGACTCTAGGATGATTTTGGGCGCTTTCTGCTCCCGCAAAATGGGTGCAAAGTCCCTTGATCTCTAGCTGTTTCTGGTTTTGAAGTAAAATATCGCTCAGCTTTTCAAAATCAGGTTCAGCGAAGCCTGTCCGATGAAAACCCGTTTCCACTTCCAGATGAATTTGGGCAGGTTTGCCGATTGATTTGGCAGCAAGAATTGCCGCCTCCAGCCGGTGGAAGTCAAAAACAAAAAATTCGATACCCGCTCCGATCAATTCCGGCAATTCCTCCAAATGAAGCATTCCCATGATCATCACCGTGGAGGCTTGATTGGAAGCGGTCTTGACTTGCCAGGCCTCATCTGAGCTGAAGGTGCTGAAGTGTCGTACACCCGCTTGCTCGGCGATCCTTACGAGTTCGGAGATTCCGTGTCCATAGGCATTACCTTTGACTACAGCGGAAATTTCAGGTTTTGGGCCGATCCAAGAGCGGATAAACTGAAAATTTTGACGGTAGGCCTCTGCGCTGATTTCCAGTCGGGAGGTGTAACGCATGGATTCTTCGAAGTTGATGAGCTGCAAAAAGTAAGGTCTTTTGGCTGTGAATCCCAAAAATTAAGCTTTTTTAGGACTGATTTTCCCTTACTTTCTCACTGATCAAATGGAAACAGACCAGAAAAACCGTTGCCCTTGGTGCTTGGGCTTTGCCGAATATATCACCTATCACGATACGGAGTGGGGCGTCCCGGTCTATGATGACCGGGTTCACTTCGAATTTTTGGTGCTGGAAAGCGCCCAAGCGGGATTGAGTTGGGCTACTGTGCTGAAAAAAAGGGAAGGATATCGCAAGGCATTTGCTGATTTCGATTACCAAGTGGTGGCTGAGTTTCCAGAGTCCTATGTGCAGGAGCTCTTGCAGGATAGCAATATCATCCGCAATGCGCAAAAAATAAGAGCGGCCATTAACAATGCCGCACGATTTATGGAAGTACAGCAGGAGTTTGGGTCTTTTTCGGATTACATTTGGAGTTTTGTTGGCGGAAAACCCATCCAAAATTCTCTTCAACGAGGGCAGGACTATCCTGCCACTTCACCAGAATCAGATGCCTTGGCCAAGGACCTTAAAAAGCGGGGATTTAAATTTCTGGGAAGCACGATTGTCTATGCACACCTGCAAGCCACCGGATTGATCAATGATCATCTGGTGGATTGCTTTAGGCATGAACAGGTCAAAGTTTAGACAAAAGCGATAAATACCAACCAGACCAAAAACAGGATGGGAAGCAAAATCGGAATGGTGAACCGGATGATGTAGCCAAAGAAGGAAGGCATTTTGATCCCATTTTGCTCAGCGATGGATTTTACCATGAAGTTGGGACCATTACCGATATAGGTCATGGCTCCAAAAAACACTGAGGCGATCGAGATAGCAAGAAGTTGAAATGTGGTGTCTGAGTCATTCATCGTATTGGCCGCAAACTCACGAACCTGAGCAATGTTGCCAATATCCGATCCCTCGGAGGCCATTGCCGCTGCTAGGAAGTTGAGGTAAGTCGGAGCATTGTCCAATACGGCAGAAAGCGTACCGGTACCCCAATAAAGCGTGTTGGGTGTGATCAGTGCAGCTCCTTCAGGTGATTTGGCGAAGTTGCCTACCAGCTCCAAAGCCGGCATCATGGTACCGAAAATACCGATAAAGATAAAAGCCACTTCTCGAATGGGTTCGAAGTTGAATTCATTACCTTTCAAAGCACGCTGATCCGCAAACTTGTACGACAAGAAAGCGACCGATAGCATGATGATTTCTCTTAAGTAGGAGAATTTTTGACCGTCATAGACGATAGCCGGAACTCCCTCGATCACGTTTGGATCCAGAAAAACAGCACAGATCACCACTAGTAGCCAGCCAAAATTTTTGGTGCCGACCATGGTAAACTTATTCGAATAGCTTATTTCTTCGCTGTATTCATCCTCTCCTGCTCGACCATACTTTTTGTCCACTACATAGAAAATCAACGCCAAAAGGGTCAAAGCCATCGCCCAAGCAGGCCAGTTGTGTTCAATGGTCCAGAAAAACGGAACGCCCTTCAAGAAACCCAAAAACAAAGGAGGATCACCGATCGGAGTGAGTGAACCACCGACGTTGCTGACCATCAGGATGAAGAAGACAATATGATAGGGCTGAATATTGGCTTTATTGAGTCGGATAAATGGACGGATCAAAAGCATGGATGCACCTGTCGTTCCGATCAAATTAGAAATAACCGCTCCGATCAACAGTAAAGCTACATTGGCTACGGGCGTGGCCTTTTTGTCAATTTCGATCAAAATGCCTCCCGATGCGACATACAAGGAAGCCAAAAGCGCGATGAATTGGACATACTCAGCTAGGGCATGCACCGGGCCATGGACATTGTCTAAGACAAATAAATAGTACATGACCACAAGCGCGGCAAAACCAACAGCCACTTTGGGGTAATTGTGATGCCAAAAATGCTCGTAAAACAAAGGGCCTGTGGCAATCATCAATAGCAGCGTGATAAATGGAATCACCAACCAAGCTGGTGCACTGTGGTGCGCTTCAGCATGATCTCCATCAGGGGATAATTCTACGCTGGCTTCCCCAACGGTATCTAAAGTTTGGTCTGCCTGAGCCAGAAGATCAGAGGCGACTTCTGACGAAAAAGCAAAACTTTCATTGAGAGCAGAAGCTCCAAAAAATATTATTCCGAAAATCAGTATAAAGCCTACAATATATTTTTTCATCGGGTCGTTGGATTGTGCTGGGGGTTATTTTTCGGCAGATTTCAGAAGTTTGCTTGGTCTGAAAAGGTGATTAACGCCTCGCTAAACTACTGATTTTGCTCCAAACTCACCAAAGCGTGGAGCTCCCCTGCCAAATTTCTCCAAAAAATAACATGGGCAGGGGAATTCCAACGACTCCTTTTACACGAGTTGTGTCAAGGCTATTTTAAAGGAACTTTCAGCAAGGTTTGTTTTCCCCGGATTTTCCTGATGGGTTTTTTCCAAGGCCTTTTGGATCGTCTGAGACACATCCGAAAAAATCGCCTCATCCGTCACCACGGCCGTATCGCTCATCAGATAGGCAAAAACCCGAGCCATGCCGCAGTTGGCAATGAAATCAGGAATAACCGATATCCGTTCATCAGCCCACACACCGGTAGGTCCAAAGAAAATCTCCGGATCGGCAAAAGGTACATTGGCTCCACAGGAGATCACTTCCAGACCGGCGTTGACCATGCGTGAGACTTGATCTTTGGTAATCAGTCGGGATGCAGCTGCAGGAATGAAAATCTCACTGTTCAAATCCCAGATTTTGGCATTGATCTCTTCAAATGGGATCAGGTTTTCGGCCTCGAGTTTGTTCCCCTTTCGCTTGACAAATAGTTCCCGGATTTCATCTAGGCTGAATCCAGCTTCGTCGATCAGTCCTCCATCCCGGTCGATGATGCCGACGATTTGGACCCCCTCCACTGCCAAAAAGCAAGCAGCGGCAGCGCCTACATTGCCCCAACCCTGAATGATTGCCCGCTTTCCACTGAGCTGTCCACCCCAGATTTGGTAGTAGTGTCTCACGGCTTCAGCCACCCCATAGCCGGTAATCATATCAGCCACGGTGTATTTTTTAGGACCGTTTGGCGTGAATTTGGGATCTTCGAGCACTTTGGAGACACCTTGGCGGAGTTGGCCGATTTTTCGGATTTTTTGAGGTTCGTTGGCGTGAAAGTGTCCATTGACGATGCCTTCCTGTGGGTGCCAGAGTCCATAGGATTCAGTGATCGGGATGACCTCGTGGATTTCGTCCACGTTTAGATCCCCGCCTGTGCCGTAGTAATTTTTCAAAAGAGGCATGACAGCCTTGTACCAGCGCTCCAAAACGCCGGATTTTCTCGGGTCAGCCGGATCAAAATTGATCCCCGACTTGGCACCACCGATGCCCGGTCCAGAGACGGTGAATTTCACCTCCATGGTTTTGGCCAGAGATTCAACTTCACGCTTATCCAGACCTTTACGCATCCGCGTGCCCCCGCCGGCAGCTCCTCCGCGTAGGGAATTGATCACTACCCAGCCTTCTGCCTCAGTTTCGCTGTCGCTCCACTCAAAGACGATTTCGGGTTTTTTATTTTCAAATTTTTTCAGCAGATCCTGCATGATTCCTTGGGTTTATATTCGGGCCCAAAAATAGGAAAATTACCATGCAGTCCTCAAGCACCTTGGGATGATCGGTCAGCGATAGAGGACACCTCCGCAGCTGTCAGTTCGGGCTCCGGTCACCGAGGCAAGTGCATTGGGTTCACCTCGCAGCCTTAGAGCTCCCAAAAAGGCAAATATCAGCGCCTCTTTAAATTCGATCAGCTCAGCCGAAGCATTGAATTTTTCCCAATCCGAATTCAACTGTGCATCTAGCCGCTCGATAAAATAGGTATGGTAAGCTCCCCCGCCTGTGATCAAAACCGATGGCTTGCTTTGGTTCCTGAATTGCTGGATGACTTTGGCGATTTGAATTGCATAATGCTCTGCCAAAGTGGCCATGGTATCCGCAGGATTTAGTCCAAATGAGCCGATCAGCGGTGAAAAAACCTGCTCCATATCCTCTCTTCCCAAGGATTTTGCTTGAGATTTTTGATAAAATGGAAGTGCATTCAGGGCCTCCAAAAGTGATGGATCAACTCGCCCACCTCGGGCTATTTCTCCTCCTGCATCGTAGGCTAGGCCAAGTTTGGCAGCTTCGGCATTCAGGAGGAGGTTAAATGGACTCGTGTCAAAGGCGATTCGCTTGCCTTCATATTCCATGGAGATATTGGAAATGCCGCCCAGATTGAGACAAAAGTCAAGCTGAGGAAAAAGCAGTCGATCACCGATCGGAACCAAAGGGGCCCCTTGGCCGCCAAGCTGAATGTCTCTCATCCGAAAGTCATTGATCACCTGCTGTCCGGAGGCTTGTTGAAGTGCCCAGCCGTTTCCGATTTGGAGGCTCAGGCCCTTTTCGGGTTGGTGAAAAACAGTATGGCCGTGAGAGGCCACAGCCATGGGCTTGATTTCCTTTTCCTGACAAAAATCCCTGACTTTTTCGCCCATCCATCTTCCAAAATCTACATCTAGGATCGCCAAATCCAGGGCAGAAAGAAGGTGAGCCTGGGCGAGCTTTTTCCCCAAATCTGCCGGAAATGGGATAGTCTCTGCTTCCACAATTTCAAATTTCCAGCCCTCGAGCCATTCAAACTGACAATAAGCCAAGTCAAGTCCGTCTCCGGATGTGCCGGACATTAGCCCGATGAGCGAATAGTGATCAGTATGCATGGGTTAAAGATTGTTAAGCAAGTGGGATTACCAAAGGTAAATTTAAGACTTGAAAGTGGAGGTTTTTAGAATTGGGTATTTTGCAGGCGAAATGAGAAATCTTGTCATCGATATCGGAAACACCCGGATCAAATCTGCGCTGTTCGAAAGCAATACGCTATTGGAGGAGCAAGTCTTTGAAAATCTGGATCAAGGCCGGGAGTATTGGAGCGGGGTGAAGTTTGACCACTGCTTGATCAGCTCGGTCAGAATCGATCAAGCCCAATTGAGGGAAGCACTCAGTTTTCCCTTTCAATTTCTCAATCATCAGACTGCCATACCTTTGATAAATGGCTATAGAACACCACATACCTTGGGTCTGGACCGGATTTGTGCAGCAGTTGGTGCTTGGGAGCTAGCCGGTCGAACTCCGGTTTTGGCGATCGACCTGGGGACTTGCATTACTTACGAATTGGTGGATGATCGTGGTGTTTATCTTGGCGGAGCCATCAGTCCCGGATTGGTCATGCGGGCCAAAGCCATGCATCAGTTTACCGCTAAGCTACCTGAAGTGGCTGTCCCTCAATCTGATGTGCCCGACGTGGGAGACAGCACGCAATCCTGTCTGCAGGTCGGCATTCGGAAAGGCGTCGAGTTTGAAATGAAAGGATTTATGGAGTCCTATTCTCTTAAATTTCCTGAAATAAAGGTTTTTATCTGTGGAGGCGATGCCCAATCTTTTGAATCAATAGCAAAAGACCACATATTTGTAGTCCCAAATTTGGTCCTGTATGGACTGAATTCCATTCTAAACCACAATGTTGAATAAATTCGGGTTGATCACATTGGGTGTGTTGAGCACCCTTTTCTTTTCTACACAGGTCACAGCACAGACCAGTTCCTCGGTGTACAGCGCCTTGGGAATCGGAGAGTTTAATTATTCGGGACTCACTCACAATCAGGCCATGGGCGGATTGGGGATCAGCTACGGCACAGGCTGGCATGCCAATGTCGTCAACCCCGCGCTCAGCACCCGAAACACCATTTTTAATTTTCAGACAGCGTTCAATTACAAGCGAAACGATGTCAATAACGGGCAGGAAAATTCGCTGGTAGATGGTGGGGGACTTTCTTATCTAGCCGTCTCGCTTCCATTCAAGCCGGGTAAATTCACCACTGGAATAGGCCTCGGGCAGATCACCAGTGTCAACTACCGGCTCAATGTAGAATCTCAGGTAACCAACTCTGAGCTTACCGCCAATAATTTTCTGGAAGGTAGTGGAGGGATCTCCGAAGCCTATCTCAATTTTGGTTGGTTGGTTTTCAAAAATTTCAGCATCGGTGCCCAGGCATCTTACCTATTTGGCTCCACCATTCGCACCAATCAGCTGTTGGTCCTCGATGCCGAAGACAAGGAAGTCGGGAGCGGTACGGAATATTTCGAGCGCTTAGCGGTTTCTGATGTGGGATTTAAATTTGGCGCGCACTACCAATTGAAGCTTTCTGATAAATCAAACCTCCACCTGGGAGCCATTTATCAGAAATTTGGGGACATTAATGGAATCGGTTTTGCAAAACTTGGAGCAATTGGCCAAGCTAGCGACCCGGACACAGACGGTGACCTGGTTGCCAATGACGTAAGAGGCAGCATTTACATTCCCGATCGCTATGGATTTGGCCTCACTTATGAAAAAGCCAATAAGTATGCAGTGGGTTTGGAGACCCAACTTCAGGATTTCACACAATTTAAGAATTTCTTTGGCGAGGAGCTCGACCTCCAACAAGCGCGTAAAGTAGGACTTGGATTTCAGTTTGTCCCTGATTACCTGTCATTTGACAGCAGATTCTTGAGATCTACCTATCGATTTGGAGTGGAATTTAAGCAAACTCCCTACTTCTTCAACCAGACGCAGATCAATGACATTGGCATCAACTTTGGAACTTCCATCCCTGTAAATCAACTGTCGTTAATTAACCTTTCGGTGCAAGTGGGACAAAGAGGTACGTTGGATAACGGACTCATTCGTGAAAATTATGTAAATTTCACGTTCGGTCTTTCACTTAACGACAACAGCTGGTTCTACAAACGAGTCTTTGAATAAACAAAACTGATTATTAACTGATTAACCAAATAGAAGGGCAAGGCCTTAACAAAAAGAAAGTCCAAAACCGAATAAAACCTAAACGACGATGAAAATTAAATCAACATTTCTCGCCCTCGGAGCCTTGCTGTTGGCTGGCTTCGCTCAGGCTCAGGATGGCTGGAACTGGCCTTCCGATCCTGCCCAAGAAGCTAAAGCTCGTGAACTCAATGCTGCCTATACGGACTATTTGAAGTCAGAGCAGTTTGTAGAAGCTACTAAGCCACTCAACTGGCTCTTGGTAAATGTACCTGAGCTGAATGAGTCCATCTATATCAATGGGGTTAAAGTCTATGACGGTGCACAAAAAGCGGTCACTGATCCAGCACAAAAGGCTATTTATCAGGATAGCGTGATCGCTATTTTCGAAAAAAGAGGTGAAATCTATAAAAATACCTCCAACTGGATCGAAAACAAAGCTTACTTCGGCTATCAGTTTTATAAGTCTAACAAAGAGAAAATCCCAGGGGTAGTTGCTGACTTCGAAAAAGCTATCGAACTGAACGGAACAATTAACTATCAGTTGGTTGCGGCTTACTTCGATTTGATTTACAGAAACTATGCTTACAATAAAGCCTATACAGGAGAGCAAATCTTAGGTCTTTACGAGAAATCTAATGGCCTTTTGGACAAAGCTGCTGCTGAGGGTAAAGATGTTACTTCTCAAAAATCTACATTGGAGACCTTGCTGGTTGCCATGGAATTGATCGATTGTGATTTTATCGAAAATACCATGGGACCAAAGCTGGCCGCGGACCCTACCAATGAGACGATTGCAAATCAGATCTTCAAATATTCTGTACAGTACAAGTGCTACAGCTCCAATTCCTTCTTGGCAGCGCTTGAACTGATCGACTCCAAAAACCCAACCTTTGCTACTTCCCAGGTAAGAGCCATGCGTTATATGGCTTCTGGTGATTTTGACAAAGCACAGCCGGTATTGGAAAAAGCATTGACATTGGCTGATGGCGATAAGCAAAAAGGCGAAATCATGATGGAATTGGCTAAGGTGCACACCCAAGCTGGTAGAAAAGCCCAGGCTCGTACCTCAGCCCGTGAAGCTGCAAGCTTAAACTCTGAATTGACTGCATCAGCTTATTCCCTGATCGGTGACTTGTATATGTCCGCATTCAACGACTGCCGTGCCGGTGAGAGCCGTGCCAAAGATTATTCCATCTTCATTGCAGCTTATGCAGCATATCAAAGAGCTGGAAATTCATCAGGTATGTCTCAAGCTCGTTCCCGATTCCCATCCAAAGAAGAACTCTTCACCGAAGGACTTCAGGCTGGATCTTCGATCAGTACTGGATGCTGGGTGGGCGAGACCGTCACCTTGGCCACAAGAGATTAATCTTCACAATCTTTTAGGTTTGAAAGGCAGTCGAAAGGCTGCCTTTTTTCGTTACGTCGAGTATTCATGTAACTTTGGGTCATGGTTCTTCAATTAATGCATCGGTTATTTCTTATGGTTTTTGTCGGGTTGGTATTGGGTTCTTGTAGGCCAGATGCAGACCCGGATGCGATTTTGGTGTACGAAGGTCCGATTAATGAGGCTTTCAATGTCAATCTGGTACAAAGCGACTCAGCTAAACTCCGCGCCAAGCTCAAAGCTCCCCACCAGCTCAAATTTGCCAATGGCAACGAAGAATTTCCCGAAGGGATAGAAATCGAAATGTATGCTTCTGATGGCAGCTTGGAGACGACCATGCGGGCTGACCGAGGCTACTTTATCAAAGAAACCAACCTCTATCGCGGCGAAGGCAACGTACAAATCCGCAATCTGATCAAGGATCAAAGCCTGAAGACCGAGGAGATTTTTTGGAATCAGATCGAAAAGAAGATCTATACCGAAAAGTTTGTGACAATTCAGGAAAAGCAGACTCTGTTCAATGGCACGGGTATGGAAGCGGATGACAGCTTTGCCAACTACACGCTGAAGCAGGTGAGAGACAGCCGAACCATTTTGCCCGGTGAAGGATTATGAAAACCGAGAATAGGAGATTAACGCAACTAAATGTTGTGTCTTTTCTGAAGTCAACTTCAATTAGTATAAGGCTAATAAAATTTCTAGTTTAAATAAATGAAACTTTCAGACGCATTGATCCTTTCTCTAGCCCTGGCCCTGATCGTAATCGGGATTCATCAGACGGTCACGGTAGGAATCACCGGTTCTTATGCATTTTTGATGATGGCGGTAGGTTTATTATTTTGGTTTCAACTTCGTAGAACAAAAGACTCTGAAAGCGCTCCTGGCCCCGATTCCAAACCAAAAACAAAAAAGAAAAAATAAGCAATGGATCCCACCTACCTGACCTATGTCATCTTGACGCTGATTTTTTCGGCCTTTTTCTCTGGTATGGAGATCGCTTATATTTCATCCAGTAAGTTGCAGATCGAACTTCAAAACAAACAAGGCCTACTGACAGGCCAAATTCTGAGCAGATTTGTACAAAATCCCGGTCAATTCATTGGTACCACGCTGATCGGAAATACGATCACCTTGGTGCTTTATGGGATTTATATGGCCTTTTTATTGGAAAATCCGATACAGAACCTTCTTCCTCCCGCACTTAGTAATGAGGGCGTAATTTTGATTTTGCAGACAGTCTTATCCACGATTGTAGTTTTGGTCACCGGAGAGTTTTTGCCCAAAAGCATTTTTATGGCCAACCCCAACTCCCGGTTAAACTTCTTTGCAGTTCCTTTTTTGGCGATTTATTTTCTCATGTATCCGTTGGTTTGGTTGATTGTGGGTATGTCTAAGCTTTTTATCGTCCATATCCTGAGGCAAGAATACAATGAAGAAAAGCCGGTGTTTACGGTCACTGATCTCAACTCCTTTATCAAAGAACATTTCAAGCAATCCGATAAATCCGGAAAAGTAGATATCGACACCAAAATTTTTGACAATGCCGTAGAGTTCAAGACTGTACGAGTCAGAGAATGTATGATTCCTCGTACCGATATTGTTGCGGTCGAGGTTGATGATTCGATGGACGAGCTTCGAAAAGTCTTTGAAACAAGCGGACATTCCAAAGTAATCATTTACAGGGATACCATCGATGAAGTGATCGGCTATTGTCATCAGTTGGAGTTGTTCAAGAAGCCCAAGTCGATCGAGGATATCCTCACTCCCATCATTATCGCTCCCGAGTCCGCCCTGGCTAATGAGCTTTTGATCCAGTTTATCCAAGAGCGGAAGAGTTTAGCCCTTGTTGTGGATGAATTTGGCGGAACCAGCGGAATTGTTTCTATGGAAGATATTATCGAAGAGATCTTCGGTGAAATTGATGATGAATACGACAATGATGACCTGATCGAACAGAAAATTTCCGAGTCAGAATACCTCCTGAGTGCCCGGCATGAGATCGATTATCTCAACGATCGGTACAACTGGAATCTGCCTTACGGAGATTTTGAGACACTTTCGGGCTTGATTTTGTCCCTTACCGAAAACATTCCCAACAAGGGTGACACCATCGCTTTGGGGCGATATACCTTTACCGTGGTGGCCAAGCAAGCGCAACGCATTGATACTGTCCGTCTGAAAATCAACGATTCAGATATTTTTTAGCAATAGCCTTTACTTCTGAAGTAAATTTTGAATTTCGCCCCCAATGCTATTATTTTGCGACACTTCTAAAAAAGCGTAGAAACTAGAATGGCGTTAATTAAGCAAATTAGACAGCGAACGGGTCTCGCGATCGGCGTAATCGCCGGCGGGTTGATTTTATTCCTCTTGGGAGGCGACCTCCTGAGCCCAAATTCATCCTTACTCAACTCTAACCAAAACATCGTCGGAGAAATCGCCGGAGAGGAAATCACCCTCGAGGAATATTCCGCCAAGGTAGAAGAGTTCAAACTCTCCTTTCAGCAGCGTACCGGTCGAGTGCCTTCAGAGCCAGAGATGGTTTCTGTCAGAGAGCAGGCTTGGCAAGCCCTGATTGTGGAGAAGGTTTTTGATGAGGAATATGAAAAACTCGGCTTGACCGTATCTCCGGCAGAGCTTGTGGATATGGTACAGGGAAAGAATATCGTTCCTGAACTTCGTGCTCAGCTCGTCAATCCTCAGACTGGCCAGTTTGACAAGTCCCAACTGATCACTTTTCTTCAGTCTCTCGAGACCGCAGATCCTGCCCAGCAAGCTGCTTGGGCTCAGCAAGAGCAGCTTTTTGCCCAGGCCAGACTCCGGGTGAAATATGACAATCTCCTCGCTACTACTGAGTATGCCACTACTGCCGAAGGTAAGCTAGAGCATAAGTCAGCCAATACCATTGCAGATGCATCCGTGCTTTTCATACCGTATGCTTCTGCAATTGCCGATTCGGAAGTGACTATCACTGACAGCGATCTTTCTGCCTACTTCAATAAGCACAAGGAAAAATTCACCATTGGCAATTCTGCCAATCTGGAATACGTCTCTTTCAGTATCTTGCCAAGTGGACGGGATTCTGCTGAAGTGATTTCCAGAATTACTGAATTGACTGAAGAATTGAAAACTGCCGAGAATGATTCTGTTTTTGTGAGCAGAAATTCCGAAGTGCAGTTTCCTTTTGGCACTTTCGCTCCTGGAGATAATCTACCGGCAAATCTTACCAACAACGTCAGCAATCCAGAAGTAGGTCAGACCTATGGTCCCTTTATCACTGCAAATTCCACTTACGTGACTTACAAAGTGTCTGAGCAGTATGAAGGTACTCCACGAATGAGAGCCTCCCATATTCTGTTTAGCACAGAGGGTATGGATGATGCCGGAAAGGCAAACGTAAAGTCCGAAGCAGAAAGAGTACTGTCAGATATCAAATCCAATGATAATTTCGAGATCAACGCCAGACAATATGGTCAGGACGGGACTGCTCAAAACGGCGGTGACCTAGGTTGGTTTGCCAAAGAGGACTTTGTGGAGCCATTTGCCAATGCAGTTTATGCGGCAAGAAATACCGGCCTGCTTCCTAATCTGGTAGAAACTGAATACGGGTATCACATCATCAAGGTGACCGAAATGCCAAAGTCAACCTACACCAAATTGGCCACCTTGGAACTTGAGCTTTTGGCTTCCGATGCTACCCGAAATGAAGCCTTCAGAAATGCAGATTCTTTCGCTGCAGAAAGTGGAAACAGAAACGAATTCACCGAAAATGCGACCGAAAGCGCATACCGTATCCTTCAGGCAAATAACGTGGATGCGACTTCCCGAAATCTCAATAACCTCACCAGTGCCCGAGAAGTGATAATTTGGGCATTCGGAGATGCTTCAGTTGGAGAGGTTTCTCCGGTATTTGAGCTTGACAATGCATACGTTGTAGCGACTTTGGTCAGCAGAAAAGAAGAAGGCGAAGCCAAGCTGGATGACGTCAAAGATCAAGTGCGTCAGTTGGTGATGAATGAAAAGAAAGCCGAAATGATCAAAGAAAAACTGACCGGTAAGACGACGTTGGAAGAAATGAAAGCAGTCTTCCCGGATGCTTCCATCAATGAGGCTCCAAGTTTGAGATTGAGCGCTTCAGTGATCCCGGGTGTTGGTTTTGCACCAAAGTTGGTCGGAACGATCTTTGGATTGAAATCCTCCGGTCAGTTGACCATGCCAGTACAAGAAGATATTGGAGTTTTGGTAGCCCGATTGAATACCCTAACCCCAGCCTCTGAAATCGGTGATTACACTTCCTATCAATCTCAATTGAGTCAAAGTGGATCTCAGCGAATGACTTATCAGCTGATGATGGCCTTGCAGGATCTTGCTGATGTGAAGGACTACCGATACAAATATTTTTAATCCAGAAAAATTTCAAAAATGAACCCATGTCGTGAGGCATGGGTTTTTTTGTAGAATAAAATTTAGGAAAGAGGTAAGTTTGATTATGGAAACGAAATTTGATAAAGTTGCTTTCAAAGAGAAACTGGAGTCTGTGGGCCAGTTTCCTATGCTTTATATGTTTAAGTTTATCGTACCCATGGGACGGGAAAATGAAATTGGGGCGCTTTTTCCAAAACAGGAAATGATCCTGAAACCAAGCAGTGGCGGCAAGTACGTCAGCACTACTATTCAAATGATGGCCGAAAGTGCCGATCATGTCATCGGGATTTATGAAAAAGCCGCCAAAATAGAAGGAGTGATTGCACTTTAAATCTGATTTACCATGTGGAAAGAAGAAAATAATCGACTGAAAAAGAGTTTTACCTTCGGAGATTTCCAGGAGGCTTTTGCATTTATGACCCGTGTGGCTTTTTTGGCCGAAAGCCAGGGACATCACCCCAACTGGTCCAATGTCTATAATCGGGTCGAAATAGAACTCACCACCCATGATGCCGGCAATACGGTCACCGAAAAAGACCACAAGCTTGCCAAGGCCATCGACGAAATACTGAAATGAGCGAGGCAAAGGTTAATCTTTACTTAGTTCCCACCCCGATCGGCAATCTGAAGGACATCACCCTCCGGGCATTGGAAGTGCTTAGAGCCGTGGATGTGATATTGGCAGAGGATACCCGGACCTCGGGAATCCTTCTTAAGCATTTGGAAATCTCCAAGCCTCTGCAGAGTTACCATATTTTCAATGAGCATAAGGCTGTCGAGAAGTTGGTGGTGCGGATGCAAAAAGGTGAAACTTTTGCTCTGATCAGTGATGCTGGCACGCCGGCGATTTCGGATCCCGGGTTTTTGCTGGTCAGAGAAGTGATCACTGCGGGAATGGAAGTACAGTGTCTGCCCGGTCCTACGGCATTTGTTCCGGCTCTGGTCAATTCAGGCCTGCCTAACGACCGCTTTGTGTTCGAAGGATTTCTTCCCCACAAAAAGGGTCGAAAAACACGTATTGACGCGCTTTTGAAAGAAGATCGTACCATGATCTTCTATGAATCACCACATCGATTGCTCAAGACTCTGGAGCAATTTTCGGAGGCATTTGGGCCAGAAAGACAGGCTTGTGTTTCCCGAGAGCTCAGCAAGCTTCATGAGGAAAATATCCGGGGGACGTTGGCCGAACTGATCACCTACTACAAGACCAATCCCCTGAAGGGAGAGATCGTTTTGGTACTAGCGGGAAAGCCTGAAGTCAAAGAAACTCGGGAGGAAAAAATGGAACGCAAACGAGCCTCCTGGAATGATTAGTTTATAATTCTAGTCTAAAATTTTTTTCTCAACCTCTCCCTTTTTCCCAAAATCTCCCAAAAACGCAAGAATATAAAATTTCGGAAGGCAAATAGACTGTTCGTTAAAAGATGTGAGAAATCTTGCGTTTTGAAAAATTACTTTTTTATCTTTCAAATCCATATTTCAACCCCCACTCAAATCCCCCATGTTGAGCCAAGAACAACTAAAGCGAATTTTAGAGCAAACACAGGAAGTAGCGAAAGAAGCCGGAGCTTTTATCAGGAAGGAGCGTACCCATTTTGATGTAGCTAAAGTAGAGCACAAAGGATTCAATGATTTGGTATCCTATGTGGATAAGGAGGCTGAGCGGATCATTGTCGAACGGTTAAGTGCTATTTTGCCAGAAGCAGGATTCATCACAGAGGAGGAAACGGAAAATATTCAAGGTGAAAAGTACAATTGGGTAATTGATCCGCTTGATGGCACCACCAATTTTATTCATGGGATACCGGTTTTTGCTGTAAGTATCGGCTTAATGGAGGCTGATGAGGTTGTTTTGGGAGTGGTCTACGAAGTCAATCGGCATGAGTGCTTCTATGCGATCAAAGGTGGAGGAGCTTATTGTAACGATACCAGGATCCATGTGAGTGCAGCCCCTGCATTATCTGCCTCTCTGATCGCCACGGGTTTTCCATACTATAATTTTGAGCTGATCGACCGCTACCTCAATTCGATGAAAGCATTGATGCAAAAGTCGCACGGGTTGCGCCGATTGGGGTCAGCAGCAGTTGATCTTTGTTATGTAGCTACAGGGCGTACAGAAGGTTTTTTTGAATATAATCTAAATTCCTATGACGTTGCCGCAGGAACCATCATCGTTCAGGAAGCCGGAGGTCAGGTGACTGATTTCTCAGGAGGAATTGATTTTATTTTTGGCAGAAAAATCGTGGCAAGCAATGGACGCATCCATACGGAGTTCCTAGACTTACTCAGGGAGTTTTGGGGCTAATCACCCTACCAAAAAATACCAGAGTGTCAGCGAAATAGCTGAAATCGGCATTCCCAGCCCAGATAGCAAAGTCGCCAGTCTGGGCTGCAAGCCAAATTGGATCGCAATGATCGAACCGGTGATCATCGGGGCCATGCCGCTTTCAAGTACAGTTACTTTAAACTCCAGCGAAGTCGTATCCATCACCTGCCCATAGACTACCCAAACTAAGAAAGGCGCCAAAATCAGACGATAACTCAACCCATACCAAAAAAATCGTGAGGTAATCGAGCGCATATCTACGGCAAACCGTAGTCCTATCACCAATAAAGCCATGGGAGGCATCGTTTTGCCGATCAATTGCAGGATTGGGATCAAAAACTCCGGAGTCTTTATCCCCATCAAACTCATGATCAGCGTTCCGATCAAAAAACCAAAGGGTGGAAATTTGATGATCTTTAGGGGGACTTTACGCAGGCTTTCACTGTGATCGCCATAAAGCGAGCCGACCAAAATGGAAAGCGACGAAACCAGCAAAAACGATCCGCCCTGATCAATCAGTAGGGCAATGGGCAGGCCTTCTTTTCCATACAGTCCTTCGATCACCGGGAATCCCAAGAAAGAAGTATTGGCTAGCCCAGCCACGATGATCAGACATCCGGTGACATTTTTCCCCCAGCGAAGCCAATGCCCCAGAAACCCGAAAATGGCCCAAGACATCAAAAAAGTGAACCATGCTGCCGAAATCGGAATCAACAATCCCCAGCTTGGGTTGATCTGCGGAATATACAGCAAGGCTAGCGCCGGAAGGACGATCTGGATCAAATACTGCTGCACTCGCCGGGCTGCCTGCTCCGCCGGAAATCCACTAAAAGATCTCAAAATAATCCCGCCAATAAGAAATGCTACGGCTATGATCGCTCCGGTCATGAATTTGAGTGAAGTGGGGAAATGCTGGATTTAACAGAAAGATAACCTCTGTGCCTAGTATTGAGCTGATTATCAATCTACTTTTGGTGGTAAATCAAATTTTGAATGACTAAACTTATACCGATTTTTATTGAAGGCAAAAAATGGATTCAACTTTCTCAGCTTCCTGCAGAGCAAGTGAGAGCGATCCGTTCCTATCTTCCGGTGGACTCCTTGAAGAAAATCATTTTTCAAGGCCTCGAGCTGAGTGATTGCTTAGATTTTGATACCTATGAGTGGTGGTTTCGGACCAAAGAAGCTTCTATACAAAAGCAGGCCCTTTTCGAATTTTAGTTTAACCCAAAACTTTTTCTTTTGTCTGCGAAATATTCCTTGAGTTGAGGATAAATCTCACTTTCCACCTCGGGAATCCCATCCAGCACCAAGGGCATATTGCCTTCTAAAGTGTCTTGGTTGAGCTGCATTCCTTCGACTAGGTAAATGATATCTTCCAGGCTAAGCGGTTCCCAAGTGCTGCCCGGGTACAGGATATAGTCGTTACCATAGAAGTCCACCGCTTCAAATTGAATTTTCCCTTCCAAAAAGTGGGCATAAATGCTGATTTGCTCGCCCCAGGTGCTTTCGGGATAGTGTAGTCTGACCAGCAGGACTGAAGTCTGACCATTTGGAAAGTAAGTTGGCGGGCGAAATTGGAAATCATTCATTGAGTGAAAATACAAAATCGAGCAGGTAGATTTGCTGCTTCGAGGATATTTTGATCACAGAGAGCGATTAGAGCAGGAGATTTGGATATCCGTTGGGAAATGCTCCGGGATAGTTTGCAATTGCTTTTTTTCACATTGGATAATAAGGACTTTAAGTCTATTTTTGGACTTCTTTTGAGAAGGCTATATGTAGCCTTTCTTTTGATCATTTGCTTTCAAACCCCCGATTATGAAAAGAGATTCGCTCGTTTTCGATCTCATCGCCCGAGAAGAAGACAGACAGAAAAGAGGTATCGAGCTCATCGCCTCCGAAAACTTTACATCCAAACAGGTCATGGAAGCCGCTGGTAGTGTCTTGACCAATAAATATGCAGAAGGTCTGCCCGGCAAGCGCTATTATGGCGGATGCGAAATAGTGGATGAAATCGAGCAAATCGCCATCGACCGAGCTAAGCAGCTCTTTGGTGCGACCTGGGCCAATGTGCAGCCCCACTCCGGTGCGCAGGCCAATGCTGCTGTATTTTTGGCTTGCCTCAAAGCAGGCGATTCCATTCTTGGATTTGACCTTGCTCACGGTGGTCACTTGACCCATGGATCTCCGGTCAATTTCTCGGGAAAACTTTATCAACCTCATTTCTATGGAGTAGAAGAAGAGACTGGTGTGATCGATTACGACAAAGTGGAAGAAAAAGCACTGGCCGTAAAACCAAAAATGATCATCTGTGGAGCTTCGGCTTATTCCCGTGATTGGGATTATGAAAGACTTCGGGCGATTGCTGACGAAGTAGGTGCATTGCTGCTTGCCGACATTTCTCATCCATCGGGATTGATCGCGAGAGGATTGTTGAATGATCCGTTGGATCATTGTCACATTGTCACGACGACTACCCACAAAACGCTGAGAGGTCCTCGGGGTGGTTTGATTTTGATGCGTGAAGACTTTGACAATCCTTGGGGACTGACTACACCAAAAGGCGAAATACGAAAAATGTCTGCTCTTTTGGATATGGGTGTATTCCCAGGTACTCAGGGTGGACCATTGGAGCACATTATCGCAGCCAAGGCGGTGGCTTTTGAAGAGGCACTTTCTGATGAATACATGCATTATGTCCTTCAAGTGAAAAAGAATGCATCCGTAATGGCCGATGAGTTCGTATCTCGTGGATATCAGATCATTTCAGGAGGTACTGACAATCACCTGATGTTGATCGATTTGAGAAACAAAGACTTGACCGGAAAACTTGCCGAAGAAACCCTGGGTAAAGTGGACATCACGATCAATAAAAACATGGTGCCATTTGACACCAAGTCTCCATTTGTGACCTCAGGAATGCGTGTAGGTACCGCAGCGGTGACTACCCGAGGACTCACAGAAGAGGATATGAAAAAAATCGTAGGTCTGATAGACCGGGCTCTACAAAACCACTCAGACGAAGCCGAGCTTGCCAAAATCAAGTCCGAAGTCAACGCCTGGATGGTACAGTTTCCCCTTTACTAAAAACCTGAATACCACAACGTGGCCTTAGATCAATATCAAGAAGAAGAGGAAGGAATGTCATTTTTGGACCATTTAGAGGCATTGCGATGGCATTTGCTTCGGTCCGTTGCGGCAATCTTGATTTTCACAGTAGCAGCCTTTTTGGCTAAAAGTATCGTATTCGGAGTGATCATTTTGGGACCTTCCAAAGTTGATTTTTTTACCTATCGAGTACTCTGTGATATCGGAAACTCCTTGGGTATTTCCGCGCTTTGCATTGATGAGCTGCCGTTTACCATCCAAAGCAGGCAGATGACAGGGCAGTTTTCCATGCACATGACCTCGAGTTTTGTGGTGGGATTTATTGCGGCATTTCCGTATGTCTTTTGGGAAGTATGGAAATTTATCAGTCCAGGACTCTACGATCAGGAGAAAAATGCAGCCCGAGGAGCAGTTTTCTTTGTCAGCTTATTGTTTCTGACTGGTGCGGCATTCGGATACTATGTGCTGTCTCCCCTATCCATCAACTTCTTGTCCAACTATCAGCTCGATCCCAGTATCACTAATGAGTTTGACATCACGTCCTATGTGACCACGCTGACGATGTTGGTTTTGGCCTCCGCGATTATGTTCCAATTGCCGGTAGTGGTGTACTTCCTTTCTATGTCGGGATTGGTGACTTCCAAAATGCTGAAAGCCTATCGGAGACATTCGATTGTGATTATTTTGGTAGTATCAGCGGTGATTACTCCTCCTGATGTGATCTCACAATTGCTGATCGCGATGCCGATCTTGGTGCTCTATGAAGTGGGCATTACCATCGCTAAAAGACTAGAGAAGAAGCGAGCTTTGAAGCAAGCTGAGTTTGATCAAAATCGTGAATCTTAATCAACTATGGGAAAGAAAATAGCCATCGGCGGTGACCATGCCGGATTTGAATACAAAGGAAAAATGATCCACAAACTTCAGAGCTTGGGCTATGAAGTGAAGGATTTTGGTCCGTTTTCTTCAGACTCGGTAGATTATCCCGATTTTGTCCATCCCCTCGCCTCGGCTTTGGAAAATGGTGAATTCGATCTGGGAATCGTAATCTGCGGCAGCGGAAACGGGGTAGCCATCACTGCAAATAAACATCAGGGAATCCGTGCGGCCCTTTGCTGGAATGAGGACTTGGCAGCCCTTGCCCGTCAGCACAATAATGCCAATGTCTTGGCTCTCCCGGCCCGATTTATCTCCTATGAATTGGCGGAAAAATTAGCCGAAATCTTCCTTACCACGGACTTTGAAGGGGGTCGACATCAAAATCGGGTAAATAAGATTGCCTGTAGTTAATTTATCCGAGCATTAACCGATAGCTCCAAAAATGATTTAGATTTTTGGAGCTAATTTTTTTGCTAGTTTTCTTCAACAGGAATTTTCGATCTGGATACTCAGCAATTTGACTTGCCTCATCGAACCCTTATTTCTCCAATTTCCCCTCAAATCATCTATGAAAAAACATTGTCTTTTGATTTTCTCAATTATTGGATTGATCTCCGTCAGTCAGGCTCAAATCCAAGAAAAAGCCCTATTCAACATGGGAACCACAGGAGCAGGTATCATTTACACGACTTTTCACTATTTGGATAGTATGTATGAGGGGTTGATCGAAGAATGCCAATCGGCAGAATCTGTCGCCAATGCCTCAAACGGGCAGAAGGGACTTTTGGAAGTTATCCAAGAAAGCTACCAAGAGTTACTCGATAGTAATGAGCTAGCCGATCCAAATGATCAAATGTACATTCAAAGGCTGGCAGAAATTACCGGCTTACTCCGGGAGCAGGCTGCTCACCTTCACACTTTTGCCAGCGAGGGTGATCAAGCAAGTAGCGATGCTTACCTAAAAACTAAAAATGCGGCATGGGTTAGGATCAGTGATTTACTTGGATTAGAATAAAAAAACCCAGTAAAAGGGATCTTTTAACTGGGTTTTGGAGGTTTTCGGGGGGATTTTATTGAGAGGCTACCTCACTCGCCAAAATCAAGGCATTATAAAGGTTGGCGATTTTTCCGGATTTAGAGAGGGAAGTGAAAGGAACTTCATTTTCTCCGATGTTCACAGGGATCCCCAACTCGATTCCTGAATCCATAATTATCTGTTTGACTTGAGCAGCGCTGAGACTTGGAAAATACGATCTAATCATCGCCGCAATTCCCGAAACTGCCGGTGCGGCCATGGAAGTACCACCCTGGAATTCATAAGCACTATTTGGCATGGTAGAATAGATTCCGTCACCAGGAGCGAAAATATCGACATTCTCTTTTCCGTAATTTGAAAAGCCAGCTACCATTCCAGGTCCAAAACTGGAGGTCAACGCACCTACACTCAAGTAGTTATCTACGATTTCAGGGCGGTTTTGCTGCCTATGATCATTGGGGAAATTCGGATTAGATGGATCATCCAAGTCATTTCCGTCATTTCCTGCTGCATGGACAAACAGCACATCCTTGGAAGCCGCATATTCCAAGGCCTCGTAAACCCATTCGGCATTGGGAGAGAACTTCTTTCCAAAGGAAGCATTGATGACTTTTGCCCCGTTGTCCACGGCATAGCGGATAGCCATTGCCACATCTTTGTCATACTCATCCCCATCAGGTACAGTACGTACGGCCATTATTCTGACTTGCTGAGCTACTCCGTCCACGCCTATTTTATTGCCTCGGGTAGCAGCGATGATTCCAGCTACATGGGTGCCGTGACTTTCTTCTGGATCACGGATGTCTGGATTTCCATTGCCATAGTCTGAATCTGAAATATCGTAAGGGTTGTCTCCGACAGGCTTCCTACCATCAAAATCCACATTGAGGTGGTAATTGACTTCTGCTTCGTAGTAGGCAATACCCTTTTTCAAATCTGCCAAAGCCTCAGGTACATTTTGTCCCATGCCCATGACCTGAGTAAGTAGTCCGAGAATTTGTTCTTCCTGCGGGCTTTTGGGTTTGTAGTTTTCCATATCGGCCAGGGAATAATCCGCTTTACCGAGTTCCTTTTGGATACTTTCATGAGCGAAAGAGATGATTTTCTCAATTTGCTGGAGTTGAGGAAGTGCTCCCTGTGCTTCTGGCAATTTGGCATCCAGTTCCTCTTGGGCAGTTTTCTGAAGAGCTTCGTCTCCGATTTTTAGGCGCAAGATTCTGGCAAACTCCATTTGCTCGTGATAGGATTCTCCAAGGAAATTATAGCCGTGCACATCATCGACATAGCCGTTACCGTCATTGTCAATGCCGTCACCGGGTTTTTCTCCGGGATTCACCCACAGGACATCTTTGAGGTCTTCATGATCGAGATCTATTCCCGAGTCGATTACCGCGACGATGACCGGTTGTCCTTTTCTTTTCTTAAGTAATTCCTGATATGCCCGATCCACCGACATTCCGGGGACAGTATCGCGAAGCATGTCCAAGTGTCCCCATCGCATCGATTGGGACTCGGATAGTTCAGATACTCGAGCTTGGGTATGATTGACCGAAAGGGAGGGTGCTGTGATCAGGCCAGCACTGCTGCAGCCCATAACCAGAAGACCGATGCTTAGGCCTGCCAGCGGGTTGAATTGAAATTTTACCATGCACTAAAGGTAACGATATTGCATAAATGACTTACGAAAGAAAGGACGTTAAAAAAAGTGAAGTTGCGGTTTAAAGCTATTTGAGGTAGAAAATTCCAGCCTCTTTTTCTTCATATTGGCCACCGATCGCGGGGAAATCTTTGAGAAATACCCGAAAAAGCCCACTTCGATCGATGACTACTTCGGGGCTTTGCTTATCAAAGGAGGTATAGATTTTGGATTTTTCGCCTAAGGTTAATTCTCCCTCAAGAAAATATCTGGTCTGATTGGGGTTCAAAAATGGCCCCCCCAGTCTATTGTGAAGAAAATATTCCGTTCGGTCATCCAATACCAAAATGGACTTATTTTCTATCGACGGATCTGAATTTTCAATTTTGCCGATAAAATAATCAGAGTCTTTTCCTGGACCTTGAGTCCAAAACCACCATCCCCCCGCAGGCAATCCTACCAGCAAAATACCGAAGGCCAGCCTCACCAGTAGATTTGAATTGGTATTGACAAAAAAGCCAGCAATCAAATAAGTCAGTCCCGGAATGAATATGCCCAATTGAAAGGGTGCTTGCCTTTTGATCAGGAAAATCTCAGCCAAACCAAAAAACAACCACAGAATGATGAGCTGCCGCTGCTTTTGCTGATTGACTGATGAACCCTTGAAAATCGCAGAAAACAAAAAACCCAAGAGTGCTAAAACAGCGGGAAATGCCAGAAAAACCAGCATTTGAATGAATGTTAAATAGGAGTATTCGTCATAAACGAAAAAAAGTGGGACCTCTGAAAGCGTCTCGCCGAGGGCATCTTTCCAATAAAAAAACACAAAGATCAATAGAATGGGCACCAAAAATCCCACTAATGATAAAATCACCTGTCGGAAATTGAACCCGCTGATCGCAATGCCGGTCAGGATCAAATATGGAAGAAAAATCAGGTAGTTGAGATGAAATCCTGCCGCCAATCCCCCATAAAGTCCAATCAATAGTGTGGATTCACTGGTTTCTTTTTGAAGGACAGTTTGTGAAAACAGCTGTCCCAGTGCCAAAATCAAAAATGAGTTGCCCAATAACTGTGGGGATAAATAGGACAAGTCAAAAGAAATCTGGTAAAGCGCAGCCATGATTATGGCGGGTAGATAGGTGTTTTCGGTGTACACTCTATACCGGATCAAAATCGAGTTCCAGTACACTACATGAAGAAAAATCAATACTCTTCCCAGAATCTGATAGGCCAGTTCACTCCGCCCAAACACCACATCCAAAAAGGCAAATACGCCCGCCGAGAGCGGAGCCGTATCATCTAAGATATCTTGGTACAGTACAAACCCTTCCGCGATACGCTCTCCCAAAACCAAATAATGAAGTAACGGCTGGGTCAATCCCGTAGGGAACACCATGAGGCCCACCACCCCGATCAACAGGATATATAGCGCTATGGCAAGGAGTCTGAAGGGGTCGTTTACTTTGAAAAAACTAAGCAATTGAAATCTGGGGATAAGGTAGGAATTGGTCCGAAATTAAAGCTTGCCCAAGTATTTCGCTAAATTTGTACCACAAATACTTGACATGGAAAGCAAAAGACAGCAAAAATACGCCAAACTCCTTCAAAAAGAACTCGGAGATATTTTTCAAAAAGAAGCCAAGCACTTGATCGGTCGGGCAATGGTGACCATCACCCGTGTCCTGGTCAGTCCAGACCTGGGCTTTGGAAAGGTTTATCTTAGCTTTTTACTTGCCGAGCCCAAGGAGATTTACGAAAAAATCAACGAGCACAAAAAGGAAATCCGCCATGCTTTGGCCAAGCGGATCGGAAAAACCGTGCGGGTCATTCCCGAGCTGGCATTTTTTCCTGATGACTCAGCCAGTTATGCCCAGCACATGGACAAGGTGATCTCCGGACTCAATATTCCTCCTGCCCCAGAGGAGGAGGAGGAGGATTAATTCACTTCATCAATGAATCCAAGCTCATTTATTGCCGGCAGGTACTTCAAAAGCAAGAAGAAGCGGAATTTTATTACTGTGCTTTCGGTCATTTCGATGATCGGAGTGGCGGTGAGTACTGCTGCTTTGGTGGCGGTGATGTCGGTGTTTAATGGTTTGGAAGACTTAATCAGAAGCCTTTTTGCCAGCTTTGATGCAGAGCTGAAGATCGAGCCTGTGAATGGGAAGAGTTTTGTTACTACTGCCGAATGGATCGATCAATTAGAACAAATCGAGGGAGTCCAGGTCGTCACGGAAGTGATCGAAGATAATGCCCTTCTAGAGTATAGAGGAAATCAGCTCGTAGGCCGTATCAAAGGCGTTTCCGAAAATTTTTTGGATCAGGGTCGCTTTTCTAAAGGGTATTTCTGGGGCGATACCACATTGGGATCACCGGATCGTCCGGGAGCTATTCTGGGCCGTGGTGTCGGGTTTTTGCTTTCGGTCAATCTCGACGAGATCAACTCTGTAATCCGTGTGTATTATCCGAAAGCCCCCCGGTCTGCTGCCACCTTGGATCCCAATCAGCTTTACAGTTCTGCTCAGATAGAACCAAGGGCATTTTTCAGTATCGAGCAGCAGTTTGACAATGAATACGTGATTGCTCCGCTGAGTTTTGTCAGGGAATTATTGAATTATGGAGATAAGCGAACAGCCCTGGAGATCAAAATCGAGGAGGGTTTCTCGGTTAAAGAAGTTCAGGATCGCCTTAAAAAACAGCTGGGTTCGGATTTTTCTGTTAAAACAGCCGATGAGCAACATGCCGTGTTGATTCGGACGGTCAAGCTGGAAAAGCTTTTTGTGTTCCTTACTCTGACCTTTATTTTAGCTATTGCATCCTTCAATATTTTCTTTTCGCTCAGCATGCTAGCAATCGAAAAGCGAAAGGATATTGCGATTCTCAAATCGATGGGGACACGGGAGAGTCTTGTCAGGATGATTTTTCTCAAGCAGGGGGCCTTGATTGCATTTTCAGGTGCATTGTCGGGCTTGATACTTGGATTTTTGCTGGTTTGGCTTCAAGATACCTATGGCTTAGTTTCCTTAGGCATCTCCTCAGCCGTGGTCAATGCCTACCCGGTACGATTGGATTGGGTGGATTTGATTTGGATCGGGATCTCTGTGATTTCCATTACCTTGGTCGCTTCATGGCGACCTGCATGGATTGCTTCTCAGGTTAAGCCAAGCTCGGAAGTTTAATTTTTACAAACCTTGTTGATGACTTCTTCCGCTTGGATCATGCCCAGGTCTGCAGCCTTGTTTAGTTCAATACAGGCTTCGCTGATTTTTCCCAACCGCTGTAATGTAATTCCACGATGAAAAAAACCTGAAGCATGATTTCCATCCAGTGTGATCAGTGTGGTAAAATCTTCCAAAGCCCCCGTCAGTTCAGCAGCCCGATAGCGTGCTTGTCCCCTCGCCAGAATTAGTTCAGGATTTTGGGGATCTATATTCAAGGCCCGCGAAAAATCAGCTTCCGCCTCTTGCCATTTTTTCATTCGGGAAAAGATCACTCCACGGTAGTAGTAGTTTTCAGGATCTTCGGAATCAGCTTCAATGGCTTTAGTGAAATCTTCCAAGGCACCCGCTTCATCCTGATTGTTCATTCTGAAAAATCCCCGCTGTTTGAAGGTTTGGGAGTTAGCACTGGAGTCGGCTATTGTCTCCTCGATTTGTCGGAGAAGTTCCTCATCCGAACCATTAAGGACAGTGGCAAGGCCAGTTAGAGCTTGAGAATTGTCGGGATCGAGAGAAAGTGCTCGCTCAAATGCCTCAATAGCTTGGGTATTTTCACCCACTCTGCTAAGCGCGATCCCCTTTTGGGTGAAATAGTCCGGAACATCATCCTGCAGCGCAATAGCTTCATCATAAAATCCTGCGGCTTCATCGTACATTTTCAGTTCGAGATAAGCCCCGCCAATCCTGCCGAATGCAAGATGCTTTTTTTCCTCAGAAACCAAAGACAGATAGTCAGTCCAATCTCCGATAGCCAACTCGTATCTTCCCGTCCTAAAAAACAAATCTCCGCGACTCAGAAGAGCGGGTTGGTGATCAGGGTTTTGATCCAAAATAGCTTTGAAATCAGTCAATGCTCGATCAAAATCCCCGATCTCAGTGTAAGACTGCGCTCTCATCAGTAGCGCCGTGGTATCCCCGGGGTGATTTTCGAGGTAGCCGTTGAGTGATTGTACCGCAGAAGGCCAATCCGATTTTCCGATCAACAAGGCTATTTCCTGCAATGAACCGGGCGATTCTTTTTGAGCTAAGAGCGAATGAGAAAAAAGTAAAGTCAAGAGGCTCAATACTACAAAATGGCTGATCTGTAAGATTTTTTTCATTTACAAAAGGGTCTTCTTGCTAAACTGTCATTTTTATAACGAAGAAGCAGGTACTCCTTTTCATAATTTACTAAAGAAGCTTGAATACCCTGAAAATGAGAAATCAAGTCAAAAAGGCATGTTTATTGATACTTTGCTAAAAATCAACCCCAACTCCTCAGTATATGACCCGAAGACTATTTACTCTTTTAAGCTTTTTAGTGATCTCCGGTACCACCGCGTTTTCCCAGGAAAACTCAGAATTTGGTTCTTCACTTAATACAGGTACGATCGAAAGTCAGTTTGAATACATCTATCGTACCTCAAACAATTTTCAGGAATATGAGGTGGTGAAAAAATCCAATCTCGAGGCCCTGAAATCGCACATTTTGGATTCCTTGAAAGTGTATAAGGATCAAATAGTCATGCTGAAATCAGAAAAAACTGCCCAAGCTGACTCCGTACTGTTGCTGTCAGGAGAACTCGCTCGTACGGTCAAAGAAAAGGAAGAGGCCATTGATGCCAAAGAGAGCTTTTCTTTTTTGGGAATGAATATCCAAAAATCTCTGTATTCAAGCATGATGTGGATTATTGTGGCGGTTTTAGGCGGAATGCTTCTCTTCTTTTCCATGCAATATTTCAAAAGCTCCGGTCGAATCCGAAAAGCTCAAAAGGATTTGGAAGACTTGCAGGGCGAATTTGAGCAGCATCGGAAAAACGCCCTGGACCGAGAGCGTAAACTCAAGCGCGAACTCATCGATGCTCAAATGGGCAAAAATCAATAAACTTCCAGCCGGCTAATTGTCGGCTTTTTTTGGGGTGAAATCCGGGCAGACCTATTTCAAGTTGGTTTCAGCAGCTTTTCATATGTCTATAATTGATTTTCCAAGGCGGCATGGAATTTCGCAGAGTCGATAGTCATACCTCCGCGTGACTTTTTTGTCCTGCTCGATAGCATCTGACGATTTCTGTCTAATTTCAGACATGACAAAGGAAGTTTACGATGTGGCTGTCATTGGCTGTGGTGCAGTAGGAAGTGCGGCCACGTATCATCTCAGCAAGTTTGGACTCAAAGTCATCGGTCTGGACCGATTTCATCCTCCTCATCTTATGGGTTCGAGCCATGGAGAAACCCGCATTACCCGTCTGGCAGTGGGCGAAGGTGAGGATTATGTGGCGCTGGCCAAGCGATCTCATGAAATCTGGAGATCAATTCAATCGGAGACGGGAAGGCAGATTTATCATCCTGTAAGCGGGATTTTGCTGGATTCGGGCATTGAACCTTGGGCCAAGCATGGCTCTGAGGGATTTTTTGAGCGGACCGTTCGATTTGCCCAATCGCAGTCCATAGCTCACGAGGTACTATCTTCAGACCAGGTGTATGATAGATTTTCGGCTTTTTTACTTCCCAAAGAAGGAAAAGGATATTTTGAAATAGAGGCGGGATATGTCTTGCCTGAGTTGGCTATTGAAACGCAAATCACCCTGGCAAAGAGACTAGGGGCTGTATTTTTGTTTGATTCTCCTGTTTTGGGAGTAGATAAAAAAGACGGCTTATTTGAGTTGAATTTAGGTAAGACTCTGACCAAAGCCCGAAAAATAGTCTGTACCGCAGGGGGCTGGGTTTTGGACTTTTTACCACAAAATCAAAAGCCCAGGTTCCAGATCTGCAGGCAAATATTACATTGGATCAAAGCGGATATGCACGAGGTCGACTGGTCGGATTATCCGGTTTGGATGTGGGGGTATGGTCCAAAGGCTGAAGATTTTATCTATGGATTTCCTTCCCTCGATGGTGAAAGTGTCAAAATGGCTACCGAATCGTTTGTGAGTATTGCCCATCCAGACTTGCTTGATCGCGAGGTAAAAAATGAAGAGCAAGATCGGTTTTGGGAAGAAAAAGTGGCGGGTAAAATCAGGGGATTGAAGCCGGAATTTTTGAAATCCACAGTCTGCTATTATACCGTGACCGAGGATGCAAGGTTTGTGATGGAGCCATTGCAAGGTGATCCGGATTTTCTTTTGGTATCTGCCTGTTCAGGGCATGGATTCAAGCATTCAGCAGCTTTGGGAGAGGTGATTGCGAAGAACCTGTCCGAAACTATCCAGTGACTTGCCGGTAAGGGTGCCATTTCTGAATCGAAAACCCTACTTTTGTAGCTTGTACAGTAGATAGTCCGATGGCAAAAAGAAGAGGTGTAGCACTCGAGGAGGAGGAAAAGCGAAAGTTGAACAAACAGAATCTGGGAAAACTGGGCGGGATTTTCAGTTTTGTCAAACCTTACCGAGGCAAATTTATCATTGGCCTGATTTTTTTACTCTTGTCATCGCTCACTTTATTGACTTTTCCATATGTGGCAGGCAAACTCATCGACACCGCTGAGGGCAAAACCTGGTTAGTCAATGACGTGAATACGATTGCTTTTATGCTTTTGGGTATTTTAGCAGTGCAGAGTGTATTTTCTTTTTTTCGAGTTTGGCTTTTTGCGCAGGTTTCGGAGCAGTCCATGAGGGATATTCGTCAGGCGCTTTATGCCAAATTGGTACGTTTACCGATGACTTTTTTTGATAAGCGTAGGACGGGCGAGTTGATCAGCCGAATCACAGCTGATGTAAGTCAGCTGCAGGACACGTTTTCCACGACTTTGGCAGAATTGTTCCGACAGGTCATTACGCTGGTAGCCGGAGTGATTTTTCTTTTCGTCAATACACCCAAGCTGACGCTGTTTATGTTGGGGACTTTTCCGGTGTTAGTTTTGATAGCGATGATTTTTGGCCGATTTATTCGCCGATTGTCCAAAAAGGCCCAGGATGAACTTGCCGCCGCCAATGTCATTGTCGAGGAGACCCTGCAGAGCATTGCCACGGTCAAGTCATTTGTCGGCGAGGCTTATGAATCCAATCGCTATAGTGGAGGACTAGGGCGGGTAGTCGGGGTGGCTTTGACAGCAGCTAAATATCGGGGAGCGTTTATTTCCTTTATCATTTTTGCGCTTTTCGGTGGTATCGTCGGTGTGATGTGGTATGGAGCGAGTCTGGTTTCGTCCGGGGAGATGAGCGTGGGCGAGTTGGTGTCATTCGTTCTTTATACCACATTTATCGGAGGGTCAATCGCCGGATTGGGAGATATTTATTCCCAATTGCAAAAGGCCATCGGAAGCTCGGAGCGTGTTTTGGAAATATTAAGTGAGGACTCCGAGCCCGATCAAGGCAGGTCTTCCGACCTTTTTCGGGGTGCTATTCGATTTGATCAGGTTAGTTTTCGCTATCCTACCCGACCTGAAGTGGAGGTGCTACGTTCCTTGGATTTATCCATAGCCCCAGGAGAAAAAGTCGCCTTAGCTGGTCATTCTGGTGCAGGCAAATCCACGGTAATTCAACTACTTCAGCGATTTTATGAGGTGGAAAAAGGTCATATTTTCATCGATGACCGAAATATCAAGGATTGGAATCTTCATTCTCTGCGGAGCCGAATCGGTATCGTGCCTCAGGAAGTTTTACTCTTTGGTGGATCGATTCGAGAAAATATCGCTTACGCCAAACCCGATGCTACGGAGCAGGAAATCATCCTCGCTGCCCAAAAAGCAAATGCGTGGCAGTTTATCACCAAGTTTCCCGAGGGTCTGGATACTCTGGTGGGTGAGCGAGGAATCAAGCTCTCCGGAGGTCAGCGTCAGCGGATCGCTATTGCTCGGGCGATTCTGAAAGATCCTGCGATTTTGATTCTGGATGAGGCGACTTCCTCTTTGGATGCCGAGTCCGAATCACTCGTACAAGAGGCCTTGGATGAATTGATGAAAGGGCGCACTACACTGATCATCGCACATCGCCTATCCACTATCCGAAAGGTAGATCGAATCTACGTACTGGGAGAGGGGCAAATCATCGAGCAAGGTACTCATGAGGAGCTACTCCTTCAAGACGCTGGAGTCTATGCCAATCTGGTCAGGTTGCAGTTTGCGGACTAGGTCAGATTGTGGGCGGTGATGGACTTGGTCATCCCAAAGGCCTGCTCTCTGAAAACCTCACAGCCTGGAAAAAGTGATTTCATTTCCCGCTCGTCCAAAAGTCTGATTTCGTTTAGATATTGCCTGGCTTGCTTTTTTTCCCACCGCCTCATTCGGCTGAGTGGCGTCTTAGTCAAGAGGTGAAAGACCAACGTTTTGGGTAAAAATTGGGCAAAGGGAAGGGCATAGTGTGCTTCGATGGGGAAGTACTTGTTAGGCGTCTGAATAAAATACCGCTTTCCTATCCGCCTGATTTCTTTGGCCATTTTTTGCTGATTTTCATAGGTGTAGAGATGCTCGATGACCGAATTGGAAAAAACAAGATCAAAACTTTGATCCTCAAATTCCTTCATATCGGTCGCATCTCCGATCAGGCTTTGAATCTGAGGATGGGTGGAGGGCTCGAGGTGGAGGTTGAGCAAAAAAATACTCACTCCGGGCATCGAGGGGATCTGACTATCCTTCCAGAAATAGTCTGTGCCACCTACATCCAGAATCCGAATCGGCTGATTGGGACGTATATGAGAAAGAAAAAGATTTTCGAAATACTGAAGACGTTTAGCACGAAATTTGGCACCGAGAGAATGGGGTTGATCTGATGAGGCAAAAAGCTCTAAAATGGACTTCATGGACGGCCTGGGGGCGAGATGTGTGACAAATAAATCCAAAAGTAATCAGCCTTGATAATTTCTTTCTTAATTTTACCTGCAAATTACCCTGTCCCTCGAGAGCAGGCTCTGGTTCGTAGGGCCTGATATCTCGTTTTTAGACTTTTATGAAGAGAAAATTTGAGACTTACTTCCCTTGGCTGTTCACGATAGCGGACTTTTTGGCATCCCTGTTTTCTCTATTTCTGACCATGTTGCTTTTTACCTTGGTCGAACCGGTGGAAAATGTCGCATATCTTGCTTTTATTCCACTGGCCGGAGTTTGGATTTTGATAGCGATTCTTCGGAAAGATTATCGCATTGATCGGACAGATGAATACGATCAGACTTGGAGAAGTTTTGGAATTACCCTGCTTTGGTTTTTGGCCGTGACTTCGATTCTTTGGGTTCCCCTTCAGCAGGATGCCTACAGATGGGTACAGATCAGTTTATTGGGGATTGTCCACTTTATCATCATGGGCCCCTTCCGAATCGGGGTTCACATGGTGCTTCGTCAGTACCGTTCCAAAGGCAATAACTACCGAAATGCAGTCATCGTAGGCAAAGGTGGTACCAGTCCAAAACTCGCGGATGTATTTCGTATCCGAAAGGATTTTGGGATCAATTTCCTGGGATACTTTGACGATCAGGCTGACTGCAATCAGACCATGGGTGGAGTCAGGGATTTTTTCGAAGAGGCGCCTAAGCTTGATTTGGACTTGATCTATATTCATGAAGAACTCGATCCTGCGACGGTCCGTAAGGTCATCGGTTTTGCAGATGAGCATTACATCAAGGTCAAAATGATTCCCGGTGGTAGCCTTCAGCTGGAAAAAAATCTTTCCTTTTCCAAATACGGAGACTTCTTTGTCATCAATGTCAATGACATCCCGCTCGACAATCCGCTCAACAGTTTTGCGAAACGGGTTTTCGATATTGTCTTTGCCTCCTTGGTCACCGTGTTTATCCTTTCTTGGCTGATCCCGCTTGTCGGACTGTTGATCAAACTGGAGTCCAGAGGACCGATATTTTTCATCCAAAAACGAAACGGCATCAACAATAGTGAGTTTAATTGCCTGAAGTTCAGATCAATGACTCCCAATGATTATGCAGATACGCTTCAGGCTTCCAAAAATGACCCCCGTGTCACCCGAATCGGAGCTTTTTTGAGAAATTCATCCCTGGATGAAATGCCGCAATTCCTCAATGTACTGATGGGAGATATGTCGATCGTAGGTCCAAGACCTCATACGATTCCGATGAATCAGACTTTCAAGACTCAAATCGAGCGCTATAATTCCCGGCATAAAATCCGTCCGGGAATTACCGGACTTGCTCAGGTCAAAGGGTACCGAGGGGAAATTGAAAACCCGCATCAGATTCGTTCCCGTGTCCGGCTGGACTATTTTTATATCTACAACTGGTCTTTTCTACTCGATCTAGAGATCATGGTGAAGACGGTGTATGAGTTACTTTTCAACAGGGAAAATGCCTATTGAGACTACCCCCTGCAAATTTTGCGGAAGTGAAGCGGGTACTGTGGTGCACGCAGAGGAGCGTATGTATGGTTTGGGTGGAGACTTTATCTATCAAGAATGCCAAAAATGTGGTTCTCTGCAACTTTTAACTATTCCAAAAGAGCTGGGGCCGTATTATCCTGCTGATTATTATTCTTTTGTTCCCCTTCAGCGATCAGACGCACGGACTAAGTTTCTTAAAAAACTGAGGATGAAGGTTTTTTTAGCCTCAGGCATTTCTTCCATCGCTCCGATGTATGGGTATTGGTTGAGGAAAGTTCATTCGGGTTTCTCCGGTAGAATTGCCGACGTAGGATGTGGCAATGGACAGCTTCTCTATGAGCTTCATTGTGCGGGCTACCGTGATCTTCATGGATTTGATCCCTATATGGATCAATCTATCCAGCTAGAAAAAGGTCTTACCCTTTGGAAAAAGCGTCTGGAAGACTCCGAATTGACATTTGATCTGATCATGATGCATCATTCCTTTGAGCATATGGAAGATCCGAATGAGATCCTCAAAGCTTCCTTTACCAAGTTAAATCCCGGAGGCGTCCTCTTGGTGAGATGCCCGGTGACTGATGCTGAAGTCTGGAAGCAAAGTCGATCAAAGTGGGTCCAGCTTGATGCACCCCGTCATCTTATCATTCCTTCGGTCTGTGGGTTAAACCAATTGGCGGAGGAACGGGGCTTTGAAATTCAAGAGGTGGAGTTTGATTCCTCTGAATTTCAGTTTTGGGGAACTGCGCTGTATGAAAAAGGCCTAAGCTTGAGGTCTGCCAAGATTTTCGAGCATTTTTCTCCGGAGCAGTTGGCCTCCTGGAAAGAAAAAGCCCTCCGATACAATCAAGAGGGCAAGGGCGATCAGGCCTGTTTTTACTTTAGGAAGCCGATCAAATCTTAAATAAGGCATCAAAGAAACCCATAGTCTCTCCTTTTCGCTTGAAGATGAGCATAGGAAGAGATTTGTTGCTTTGAATGAGCTTTTCGGCAGTACTGCCTAGGATCACTGCTGCAGATGAGGTGCGTCCTCTTGATCCGAGGAGGAGCATGTCTCCGCCTATTTTTTGAGCAAACTCTACGATTTGCTCTCCCGGATTTCGCTCGTCATCGATTAGGATTTCACAGTTCAGATGGGAATGATTGTGTTTACTGGCGTACTTTTTAAAGTCTTTTAGCGCATTTTCTTTCATGATTTCAGCAAATTCCTCGTAGGACTTCCCTGTTTTGGAATATCCATGGGGTACTTTGACGAGATGAACCGGTACAAGTTCTGCCTGCAATTCTTCTGCTATTCGTTCTCCAAATGCGTAAATCATGTGGTTGTGCTGGGAGAAGTCTGTAGGAATGACAATTTTTTTGGGAAAAATCACCGCTCTTTTTTCCTGAAAAAGCAAAATGGAGCAAGGTGCCTTTTTGGCAACTCCATTGGCGAGAACACCACTTCCGGCCAAGTCCTCTTTTCGCCCCATAATGATCAGGTCAACATCTTTTAGCTTTGCCCATCGGAGAAATGTGTCAAGGGGGTGACTTCCTTCCTGGACGAATACCTCCACTTCTATGTGCTTGGGGAAGTTGAGCTCCTGGAGTTTGTTTTTAATTATGGCTTCAATCGACTCGTCAGATGGTGCTATTAGATTGGGATACTGATCGAGTATTTCTTGGGGTATCTCGAGATCTTTGGCCACATGAAGAAAATAGCATTTTTCGATGCCGAGAAATTCAACGTAAGCAGCTGTTTTTTTGATCAGGATATCGTCCATTTCGGTCAGATCGAGTCCGATCATGGCCTTTGGGAAGTACTTCATAGCTCAGGTTTTTTGTTGCCTCAATTTAAAAGATTGTATCAGGATTACGAATAGTTTTTTTGGAAATAGGTCGCTGTGGCTGATTTGGGGTATTATTGTAAGATGAATTCTTCACAGCACCAAACAGTGACTGGATGGAGGATCTGATACTGAGTTCGGAAACTGGTCTTTACATGCCCCTACCTAATTGATTTTAATTCCCCTGTCTAATGAAGTTGATGCAGAAGTACTTTTTAGCGATTATTCCGCCGGATCCGTTCTTTGGTCAGGTGGAGATGCTCAAAGAAGAGCTCAAAGAGCAGTTTGGAATCAAGTATGCAATGAAGTCGCCTGCGCACATCACGGTCAAAATGCCCTTCAGCTTTGACGAGAAGCGGGAACCTTACCTCCTCGATCAGTTAAGGGCCAAATTCAGTCAAGAATCTCCATTTGACTTGACTGTTTCAGGAATTGGGCATTTTGGTAATCGAGTTATTTTTTTGGCAGTCCATGAAAGCCTGCCCTTAAGAGCACTGCAATCCGACTTAAGCGTCTTTTGTAGAAAACAGCTTCATTTGGTAGAAGAATTGAGCGATCGGAACTATACCCCGCATCTGACAGTGGCTTTTAAAGATCTCAAGCCGGGTAAGTTTGAGGATGTTTTGAGAAGTTTGAAAAAGCTGCGGGTCGGATATACCTGGACTTCTTCTGAGGTTTGTCTTCTCAAAAAAATTGAGGGGAAGTGGAAACCTCTCCATTTTTTCCCTTTTGGTCAAAAGATGGACTGAAAGTGCCGAATTTTAAACCTAAAAGTGAAAAAAAGGCATTTTTATCAAAAAAAATTCAATCGAAGGATATTTGGTGTTTTTCAAATATGATCCTATAAGATTTTGAAGGAAATGAAGCCTCTAACGACAGGCTAAAAATTAAATTACGGCTTGGCTCAATAATCAAAATTTAATTTTGATATTTTGCGCTATTAGCTAGAAAATCAGAAAAATTAAAATTGCATTTTTTCAAGTTGCAGAATAAATTCTGTGTTATCGTAATGTTAAGGAATTTTATTTCGGGGTTTGGAAGAATATATCTTTTTAATTCCAAGAATGTCCGATGACTGCTATTAAATAGTATTAAAATTTTAATAAACAACCCTTTTCCAGAATAAAATTGCCTTTTATGGCACATTTGGCCACTTTTTAAGATTTGTTTTCTCTACTCACTTCCTTGCATATTAGCCGTCTGAATGTTAAAAAGTCTAAATCAACGACCTATGAAGAAAGTTTTATTAGGTTTTGCTCTCAGTTTTCTGACCATCGTGTCAGTACTGGCGCAGACAAAAACGATCACTGGTAGAGTCACCTCGGCCGAAGAGCCTGATGGTGTACCGGGTGCCAGTGTGGTGGTAAAAGGAACCACCCAAGGAACTATCACAGATTTGGATGGAAGATACTCCATCTCTGTGCCGGAAAGCGCAAACACTTTGGTATTTAGCTTTGTCGGCTACCTGACCAAAGAAGTAGCAATTTCTGGAAGAACTACCGTGGATGTTACCATGGATCCGGATGTTAAGGTGCTTAACGAAGTGGTCGTGGTAGGTTACGGTACGCAGGAGCGAAGAGAAATTACCGGTTCGGTGACCTCTATTAATAATGAGGCGATCGAAAACCTGGTAACTCCTTCCTTCGAATCGCAACTTGCCGGCCGTGCGCCGGGTGTATCCGTGACTACCCCAAGTGGTATCCTCGGTGCCAGACCGATCATCCGTATCCGTGGGGTAAACTCACTGACTTCTTCTGCGAGCCCGCTGATCATCATAGACGGTGTGCCTGTAGTGGATTCAGACCGCTCGGCGGTAAACGCTTCTAACCCACTGGCGAATATCAACCCAGCCGATATCCAGTCTTATGAAGTATTGAAGGACGGTTCTGCTACTGCGATCTACGGTTCCAGAGCGGCAAATGGTGTAATCTTGATCACGACTAAGCGTGGTGCCTCAGGAAAAGCCAAAGTGTCTTACAACACGGCGATGGGTTTCAACGAGGAAGTAAGCCGATTTGAGCTACTTACCGGTGACCAGTTTGTGGAAATTGCAAACGAAAAAAGATCAAATCTTGGTCAGTCCACTTTGGCTAACCCAGGTGTAAATACTGATTGGCAAGATCTGATCTTCAGAAAAGGATTTACGCAGCAGCACAACCTATCCATCTCCGGTGGATCTGATGCTACGAAGTATTTCTTCTCTTTGGGCTTTACCGATCAGGAGTCTGCTATCAGACCAAACGACCTGAAGCGTTACTCTTTCCGAGCTAATGTAGATCACAGCATTTCTGATGCAGTCCGTATCGGTACTTCACTTTCGTATTCATTGACCGAGATCTTTGGCTTGAATAACGGTGCCAACTCACTTTCCGGTGCGATCTACAATGCGACCCGAGCATTGCCAAACGTGCCTATCTACGATCCAGAAAACATCGCTTTCGATGGCTTCAACGTGACTGCAAATGGTGCAACTACCGGTTTTGGTACCAACCTAGCCGGTCCGGATAACAACATCCCGAACATCGGATTTGTGATCCAAAACAACTTCTATCGCTCCAGAGCACACCGAATCTTGGGTTCTGCCTATGGTGAAGTGGATTTGGCTACCGGCTTGACTGCACGTACCCAAATCGGTGTTGACTTGACATTGGCTGACGACTTGCAGTCATTGGATCCAAGACACGGTGACGGACGTAGCTCCAACGGTTCTGTGTACATGGCTTACAACCCGGCATTCCAGTGGAACTGGCAAAATACCTTGAACTATCAGACCGTGTTGGCTGAAGATCACAACATCAACGTGACTGCAGGTTTGGAATACCAGTTTGCCAAGTTCTACAACTTCTTCGGTCAGGGTACCGATCTTTCTGACAACTTCTACCGTCAGCAAAACCTGATCTCAGGTTCTTACAATAACCAGTTCTCTGGTGGTGGATATTCTGAAAGTGGCTTTGACTCCTACTTTGGCCGATTCAACTACAGCTTCAAAGGCAAGTATTTGGCTTCCTTCACTGTGCGTAATGACGGTATCTCTGACTTGATCGGAGACAATAAGCGTGGTACTTTCTTCGGTGGTTCTGTGGGATGGAGAGTTTCTGACGAAGCATTCTTCAACTCTGATCTAATCTCTGATTTAAAAGTAAGAGCTTCTTATGCAGAGGTAGGTAACACCGGTATTGGTTCTTTTGCTGCATTTGGTGGTTTCTCTCCAGTATTGGGTGGTGCCGGTGCAGGTATCGGATATGCTCGAGTGGCTAACGGTGGTCTTCAGTGGGAAACCTCCAAGAAACTTAACGTAGGTTTCGACATGACCATCGGTCGTGTGACTGTATCCGCTGACTACTTCAACAATGACGTGGATGGTTTGATCCTTGCTGCTCCAACCCCTCCATCTTTGGGTGTACCGGGCAACAGCATCAACCAAAACGTGGGTGCGATGGTGAACCAAGGCTTTGAATTCAGAGTGTTTGCTAACGTAATCAACAAAGGCAGCTTCTCCTACAATACCGATTTCAACATCACTTTCATCAAAAACGAAGTGACCAACTTGATCCAGCCGTTGACTTCCACTTACAACAGAACTGAAGTAGGTGGTCCAATCGCGCAGCTTTACGGTTTTAGATTTGCCGGAGTAAACCCTGCAAATGGTAACGTGATGTACTTCAGCGGTGACAACATCGTACAGTTAGTCGGTGCATCTGCTTGGAGAGCTTACAACCCAGCTGATCCAGGAAATACCACTGTAGCCGGTACTGCTCCTACCCAGTCTTTCCTAGGCAACACCCTTCCTAAGTGGCAAGGTGGATGGTCAAACAACTTCAAGTACAGCAACTGGGATTTGGAGATCTTCACTAGATTCTCTGGTGGTAACTACATCATGAACGAGTCTTTGAGAGGTTTGATGGGTCTAGGCTTCTCTAACAACCATGCTTCTATCCTTAACCGTTGGACGGAAAGCGGTCAAGTGACTGACGTACCTAGACTATACTCAGGTAGAGATGCTAACACTTGGTTGACTTCAGCTTCAAACAGCAGATTTATCGAAAAAGGTGACTTTGTAAGAATCCAAAACATCGTTTTGGGCTATACTGTACCGACTACTGCGCTTCAGAGTGCCTTCGGAGGTCGTATCTCCAATGCCCGTCTGTTTGCTCAGGTACAGAATCCATTCACATTTACCAAGTATTCTGGCTTGGATCCTGAGTCCAACACCTACGGTGGTCAGTTGAACTTTGGTGTGGACTGGAACGTGGCTCCGCTTATCCGTACCTATACTTTGGGTCTAAACGTAGGATTCTAATTTTCAACTCCTAATCGACGAACAAAATGACTAAGTTTTCAATAAAAAATTTCAAACTCGTCATGGCTGGTGCAGCCATGATGGGGGCGATCAGTTCCTGTGATGTCATCGAACTGACGCCAGCTAACTTGATCCCTGATCAGGAAGCTTTTGCGACCCCTGCCCGTATCAATTCTGCGGTCTTGGGTGTGTACGAATCAGCACAGCGTGGTTTCTACCTTGGTGCTGTACAGCGTGGTTATCCTTTTGGTGCAGCCAACGTAGAGCAGGGTGACCTCAGAGGTGAGGACATGTACAACGATCAGTTGTTCTATGAAATCACTTATACGGGTGGCTATAACCCCAATACGGCAAACAACAACGGAATGTGGATCTCGATCTACCGAATGGTAAACAGAGCAAACATCGTGTTGGAAAGCCTTCCGGGTGCAGTATCTAATGGTGTACTCACGCAAGCTAAGGAGGATGCGTATGCGGGTGAGATGCTATTCTTGAGAGCTTTGGCTCATCATGAATTGCTGGTACACTTTGCCAGACCATACTCTGACAACCCAAGTGCTGCCGGTGTTCCTTACCGTACTGTGGCCATCAATGACGTACCAAAAGTTCCAGATGGAGAAGCAGTAGGAAGAGGTACAGTAGCTGAGGGCTATCAGCAGCTCCTTGCTGATCTGGACGAAGCTGAAGCTAAGCTTCCAAATGGCGGTGCAGGTCGCGCAAACAAAGGTGCAGCTATCGCTTTGAAATCCAGAATCAAGCTTCACATGGAAGATTGGGCTGGTGTATTGGCTGAGTATGAGAAAATCAAAGATGCTTATGCCGTGACTGCCAACCCCGTTGCACCATTTAGAGGAGGTGGAAACAGTACCGATAACATCTTCAATTTCATCAACTCTGACGCTTCCAATGCCGGTGTAAACGGAGCCTTGGCTGCCATGTATGGCAATCCAAATAACGGTGCACGTGGTCTGGTGAAAATCTCTCCAATTATCTGGACAGCAGATTTCTGGTTGGAAGAAGACACTCGAAGAGAAATGACTTCTTCTTCAAGTCTTGGTGTCTTCACTGACAAGTATATCGACCCGGTGACTTACACCGATCCAAACGTTATCTTGAGATTTGCAGAGGTAGTATTGAACGCTGCCGAAGCCAATGCACAATTGGGCAATTTGGATGCTGCCGTGACCTTGCTGAATACCGTAAGAGACCGTGCACTTCCGGAGTCAGTACCTAGCTTTACTGCAGCAGGTCTTGGTGGACAGGCTGGTGTACTTGAAGCGATCTACAATGAGCGAAGAATTGAATTCCTAGCTGAAGGTAGAAGATGGGCTGATATCCATAGACTTTCTGGTGCAGGTGTGATGGACGGTGTGCCTTTGAAGGCTACTTCCAGATCGATCACCAGCATTAATTTCTATGATGGTACCACTGCTATCCCTACCGATCATGCCATCGAATATTCCAGCCACCTATTTATCTGGCCTATTCCATTGGAAGAAATCCTAAATAACTCTACTGCTCCTATCGAGCAAAATCCTGGGTATTAATTTTAGGACACTACTAAGCTTAAAGTCCGACTCGCAAGGGTCGGACTTTTTTTGGTGTGCCGTGCATGGCAATCAACTAGGTGGTGCAAGTCCACTGTGGGGGTTTGTAGTCGCCAACCACTAGCTCAAGGCAAGGGTGTCCATCGTGAGGTGGAATCTGAAGGAAGCCAGCGGCAAAACGCTGCCCCGAGGAATACGAATCTCATCAGGCATATCCAATTGGATGAGGCTGCCAAACAAGTCGAAGTCCAAAGATTACACGGACATTGGAGTGTAAATGAGGCGGGGATATGGCGTGAAAGTTGATTGTCTTACCACGGGAGGCCTCATGGACGTGTGTAAACCCCGCAGGTACGGGAAAGCACGGAGTAAAGCTTGTCATGAGGAGTCA
>FWPV01000420.1_pt1 | contig 107686 bp, 92 predicted proteins | sample 2228371 | NCBI WGS metagenome assembly FWPV01 (sample SAMEA103939776, study PRJEB20133) | metagenome
GGGGGTGGGGGCCGACGCCTCTACCGCCAATCTGAGCGCCGACGTCATCACCTTCTCCATGTCCAAGGGTCTGTACGGGGGGATCTCCCTGGAAGGGGCGGTGATAGTCAACCGAGCCCAATGGAACAGGGCCTACTACGGACGCTCGGTGAGCTCCACCGACATCCTGGTGCGCAGGTCTGTCTCCAGTTCCCATGCCCAAGGGCTAGTCAGCGCTGTGGCCAAGGCGACTCGAAGGTGATGGCCAGGGGTCTGGGACCTACTGGCCTGGGGCGAAAAATGACTTGACAAGACGGGCACCATTCCTTTATCAATTTCAACACGGTTTCATCGGCCCTTGCGGCACCCATCGGACCAGGGTCCTTCAGGCTGAGATACTGTGACTACAGCATGGAGAGGGGATCTCGGCGATGTGGCCTGTGAAGCCCTTGTGTGTCGGCTGGTTGGTCCTGTCCTCGGTTGTCCTGTTCGGCCCCACGCACCTCCTCATGGCCGATGCCCCAGGGGATCCCGAAGGCTCTTCACTGCGGGCGGACAAGGTGCTGGTCATGAAGGGGGAAAGGAAGATGCAGCTCCTGAAGGATGGGGAGGTGCTACGGGAGTACAAGGTCTCCCTCGGTGCGAACCCCAAGGGCCCCAAGACCCGGCGCGGGGACGGAAAGACCCCCGAGGGGGAATATGTCATCGAGGGTCGAATCGCCAACAGCGCCTTCCACCGGGCCCTTCGCATATCCTACCCCAACATCTGGGACCTCTTCAGGGCCTACGAGCGCGGGGTCAAGCCAGGTGGCAACGTCATGATCCACGGCCTCCCGAAAGGGATCAACAACAAGTACCGCATGAAGCCCGACTGGACCAAGGGGTGCATCGCTGTATCCAACGAGGAGATAGAGGAGATCTGGGAGTTGGTCCCGGATGGCACCCCCATCGAGATAAGGCCATGAGGGCGTGAGGGCGGCCGCCCTCGTGCCCCCCAGGACCGGGGCCCCCCTTCCTTTCCCCCTGCCCTCGGCCACACACCCCCTTTCCCTTTGCCCCGCTGTCGGATATGATCGTACACGGGCCCGTGTTGGCCCGTTGGTGCGTCTCATACTCAGCCGGGAAGAGGCTTCCATTGAAGGCTTCGCTTGTCCGCCGGTTCCAGAGGATTCTGGGGCCCCGAAGGTGTCTTCACGCTCCTGAGGACCTCTATGCGTATTCCCACGACTGCTATGCCAGGGGCAAACCGGATCTGGTCCTCCTGCCCGAGACCCCCGACGAGGTGAGCCGGATCATGGTCCTTGCCCAGGAAGAGCGCATCCCTGTAACCCCCCGCGGGGCGGCCACGAGCCTGTGCGGAAGCGCCACACCCATCCGTGGGGGGATCGTCCTGGCCATGGGCCGCATGAATCGCATCCTCGAGATCAGCCTTGAGGACAGGTTGGCCGTGGTGGAGCCAGGCGTAGTGACCCTCCAACTGCACCAGGCGGTAGAGGCCAAGGGGCTTTTTTACCCCCCGGATCCGGCCTCCTATTCCATCTCCCTCATGGGTGGTAACGTGGCCACCAACGCCGGGGGACCCAGGTGTCTCAAGTACGGCGTCACCAGGGACTATCTCTTGGGACTGGAGGTCGTCCTGGCCAACGGGGAGCTACTCCGCACTGGGAGCCGGGCGGTCAAAGACGTCACAGGATACGACCTGACCCGCCTCTTCTGCGGCTCGGAGGGGACCTTGGGGGTGATCACCAAGATCACTGTCCGCCTAATTCCAAAGCCGGAGGCGAAACGCACGATCCTGACTGCCCTGAAGACGGTGGAGGGGGCTAGCCTCATGGTCTCGAGGATCATCGCATCGGGCATCCTCCCCACCACCCTCGAGTTCATGGACCAGGCCTATCTGAATACCGTGGAGGAGATGATGCACCTGGGCCTCCCCAAAGAGGCAGGGGCCATGCTGCTCATCGAGGTGGACGGGTTCGAGGAGACCGTGGAGCGGCAAGCCCGCATCGTGCAAGACTTCTGTCTTGAGCATGGGGCCATGGATGTGGCCGTGGCCAGGACGCAAGCCGACAGCGACCGACTCTGGCTGGGGAGGCGAACTGGGACCATCGCGGTGATGCGTTCGACCCCCTTGCGGATCTCCCACGATGTCACGGTCCCCGCAAGCCGCATCCCCGATCTGGTGGCCCACACCCACAAGGTCGCCCGAGAGAATGACCTCAAGGTCGTGATCCTTGGCCATGCCGGGGACGGAAACATGCATCCCATATTCCTACTGGACCCCTCCATACCCGACGAGATGGAGAGATTTCACCAGGCCTCGCGGGAGCTCTTCAGGTTCACCGTGGCGGCAGGGGGGACCCTCTCGGGGGAGCACGGGATAGGGCTGGAGAAGCGCCCCTTTCTGGAGCTCCAAGTGGACGATGTAGGAATGAGGACCATGCGGGCCATCAAGGATGCCCTCGACCCCGCCGGGATACTGAATCCCGGCAAGTTCGTCTGACAGGACCGGCAAGGCGATGTACCCGACGGATCAGTTGATGAGGGAAGCCGTGAAGTGCTACTCCTGCGGCTTCTGCCTGGCCTCATGTCCCGTTTATCAGGTCCTTGGGGTGGAGACCCTCTCCTCCAGGGGACGTATCGATATAATCCGGGGGGTCCTCCTGGGGGAATTGGACATGACACCCCGGGCTGAGGAGATCCTTTCCACATGCCTCCTGTGCATGGCCTGTGAGGCCGCCTGTCCGCCCGGGGTGTCAGCCAAAAAGCTCATCCTCGAGGGGAGGCACCGGGCAGTGGAGGACAACGGCCTTTCTCTCCTCAGACGGTGGGCCCATGGCCGTCTGCTCAAGGACCGCAGGGCCTTGGGCCGCGCCCTGGCCTTCGCCTCCATCCTCCAGAAGATGGGGCCTCGGCCCCAACCAGGGGGATACCTGAGGCACCTGCCTGCGCTCTTCTCAGGGATCGCCGGGGGAAGGGCCCTCCCCCCCTTGGCCCAACGCCCGCTCCGCGCCCGGGTCCCGGGGCACACCCACCCCTGGCCCGGCTCCGGCCAGAAGGGGAGGGTCGCCCTTTTCATCGGTTGTTATCTGGATTTCGTGGATTCACCCATAGGCGAGGCGGCCATAGATGTCTTGGCATCTCAAGGCCTGGAGGTGATCTTCCCAACCCAACAGGTGTGCTGTGGCGCCCCGGTCATATACTCCGGGGACTTGAAGGGGGCGATGGAGATCGCCACCATCAACGCCAGGGCCTTCGCCGACCAATCCATCGACGCTGTGGCGACCCTTTGTGCCACATGCGGCTCTGCCCTCAGGGACCAGTACCCGGTTGTGGCGGGATATCTGGAGGCGGAGGAGCGCGACTTGGTCCTGGGCCTCAGCGAAAGGGTGCAGGACATCTCAGAACTCCTGACCCTTCACGCCCCCCTCAGCGGTCTGAAGGGGGAGTTGCCCCTGACTGTGACGTATCACGATCCTTGTCATCACGTGCGTGGGCAGGGCATCTCCCTCGAACCGAGGAGGATCCTGCAGGAGATACCCGGTCTCCAACTCCTGGAGATGGCCCAGCCGGCCCGGTGTTGCGGGGGGGGAGGCTCCTTCAGCATGACGCACCCGGAGATCTCCCTGGAGGTGGGGAAATGGAAGGTCCAGGACATACTCTCCACCGGGGCGGAGGCCGTTGCCACATCTTGCCCTGGCTGCATCTTGCAGATCCAGGAGGTGGCCTCGAGGGAGAAGGCGCCCTTCGAGGTCCTTCACCTGGTGGAGGTGATCCGGCGGGCCCTCCACCAGCCTACCCACTAGCCTCTCGAGGGCACCCTCCCCGGGCCGGTCCGTTGCAGTCTCAGATGGCCTTGGGCTTACAGACCTCGTCCTCCTTCACCGCCACCCTTCCACAGGCCTCGCAGAAGTAATTGACCTTTGTCAGCTTGGGTTTGCATATGTGCTTCTTCTTGGCAGACTGGGCCCCACAGTACTCGCAGGTGTAGATGTTGCCCGCCTCTGTGGGATCGCACAGATGCCCTGCCTCCGGGGCCACTGCCCCACACGTCTTGCACTTGTATACCGCCATTTCTCCTCTCCTTTCTTCCAGCTCATGGATCGCCCACCCCCTTCCGACCTGGGGCGGTGCCGACAGTTGCCTTCAGTCTAACGGCCAGCTCGCGCCCCTTCAAGGCCCGGTATGGAGGCCCCCGACGGTTTTTGGGTTCGGCAGGACCTGCCTCAAGACACCCGAGGTCATGTCTGTCTTGAAGGGTCGCTGGATCGATGGCCGGTGGACACCCCCTATGGGAGGGGCCGGGCGATCCGCTGGAAGGCCCTAGTCCTCTACTCCTCCTCGTGGGCCATCTCACGGTAGAGCTCGTTTAGGCGCCTTAGCCTTCGGTCGATCCGATCATTCAGGCTCCCGGGCTCGAAGCTGCCATCCCTGAGGCGCCGACCCGCCGGCATGCCGGTCAAGATCTCCATGGCCTGGTCCACATCGTCAACGGCGTAGACGTGGAACTGTCTCTTCCTGACCGCATCCAGGACCTCCCGACTGAGCATGAGGTCCTTTACGTTACGCGAGGGGATGAGGACCCCCTGGGTCCCGGTGAACCCTTGGAGCTTGCACACCTGGTAGAACCCCTCTATCTTGCGCGTCACGTCCCCCACCGGGAGCATCTCACCGTGCTGGCTCACGGCACCGGTGAGCGCGATCCCTTGCCGCACTGGTGCGTCCGCTAGCGAGGAGAGCAAGGCACATATCTCGGCACCCGAGGCGCTGTCCCCATCGATGTCCTCGTAGCTCTGCTCGAAGCAGAGGCTGGCAGACAGCGACAGGGGCTTTTCCTGGGCGAACCTCCAGCGGAGAAAGCCCGTTAGGATCAGGATGCCCTTGGTGTGGATATTGCCACCCAGTTTGGCCTCCCGCTCCACGTCCAGGACCCCTTCCCGGCCCAGGGAGATGCTCGCCGTCACCCTTGTGGGGCGGGCGAAGACGTGGTCCCCCAGGTCGTAGACGGAGAGCCCGTTGACGCTCCCCACCACCGCCCCGCGGGTCTCGATCTTGAGAAAGCCCTCCTCTATCAGCTCCTGGAGACGCTCCTCCGGGAGGCTCGAGCGCCTCACCTTCTCTTGTATCGCCTTCTCCACGTGCAGGGCCCCGATGTGCTTGGCCCCCTCGTCCTTGGCCCAGATGTGCGCTTCTCGAACGATGTCCTCCACTTCCGATAGCTGGAGGGTGAGTTTCTCCTGGTGTCCCGCCAGCTCGGAGGCGTATTCCACCAGCCTCGCCATGCCCCCCCGGTCGATGGGCAACAGCCCCCACTTCCGGCAGACCGTGGCGAGATAGGAGCAGAATGTCTTTACCTCCTCCGGGCCCCTGGGCATCTGGTCGTCCAGATCCGCCTTGACCTTGAAGATCTTGGGAAAATAGTCGTCGAGACCGTAGAGCAACTGGTAGAGGTGCGGAGGACCTATGAGGACCACCTTGCAGTCCAGGGGGATCGGCTCCGGGGAAAGCCCCTTGGTAGCCACCATCCCAAGTTGTTCGCCGATCTCCTCGATCTTTATCTCTCCGAAGCGCAGGGCCCTCTTCAGACCCTCCCAAGAAAGCGGCCACTGCATGAGGTCCGCGGCCTGCAGGACCAGGAACCCTCCATTGGCCCTGTGGATCGCCCCTGGTCTTATGAGAGTGAAATCGGTGACCAGGACGCCCATCTCCGCCCTTCGCTCGACCCCCCCGAAGAGGTTGATGTAGGTTGGATTGGGCTCCATGACCACGGGTGCACCCTGCTCGTCTGCGTGGTCAACGATGAGGTTGACTCCGTAGCGTTGCCACTGCGCCTGGGGGCCACCTCCCGCCTGGCCAGGCTCTTCTGTCTCATCCCAGACGTAAAGTGCATCGAGAGAGGCTATTATGTCCTCCTGGACCTGGGCCAGGTATTCCCTGACAGGGGGTACCTCCGCGTATCGCCCCTCCACTTCCTGGAACAACGGTTCAAGGGTCTCTCGGGCAACCCTCTCCCTGAGGGAGGCCTCCTCCTCTCGGGCCAGGCGCTCCACGACCTGAATCGCCCTGATAGCCTGGCTCATCTCCTTGTGCAGTTCGTCGCTGAGGGACTGAAGCCGCGCGCGCGTCTCCTCGGGCAGGGCCTTGATCTCCTCATCGCTCAGCGCCTTGCCCGCCCGCGCCGGACAGATCGTCATCCCCTCCGGCCTCAACTCCAAGAGGTGCCCCCCGGCCTCCACCTTTTTCTCCAGCTCCCTGAGCAGGTTGTTCCTCTCCTTCTGGGCCTGGCTGGCGATGGCCTCCCTCCGGATCTGGTAGGTATCCCCCTGAAACGACTTCTCCAAGGCCGTTTGCACCCCCCGGATCAGTGCCTCCATATCCTTCCGGAAGGACCTCCCGCGGCCCGGCGGGAGCCACAAGGCCCTCGGGCGATCGGGGTCCCTGAAGTTGTAGACATAGACCCAGTCGCGCGGTGCTGGCAGATCCTTTGCCACCCTCTTCAGGTAAGACGTGACGAGAAAGGTCTTGCCCGTCCTCGGGGACCCTGAGACATAGACGTTGTAATCCAGATCGCGAACCCTTATGGCCATCTCGAGGGCGCTCAAGGCGCGCGCCTGTCCCACGATCTCCCCGTCCAGGGCGACCATCCTGTCGGTGCTCTGAGCAGGTATGGTGGAGGGATCACAGCTCCCCCGCAGGGCCTTCCAGGGCAGGCGACCGGTCAGATGGCGTTGGCGCGGGCGTCCCCCTCGGGACATCTGCCTCTGTGACTTCACTCCCATGTCCTCATGCCTCGCACCCTGACGCTGCTTTGCCAGGCCGCAGAGGCCACCGCCAGTGCCCTCTCCAAGGTAGATGCGTTGCCGCAGCGTCTCGGGATCCATTTGGCATTCTAGAACGCGGCGGCGTACACGGTCAACCGGTACCCGCACCCGGGAACAGTGCCCGAGGTCCACGGGGAGGAGCCCCATCTCCATCCGTCCCCCATTTGGCGTGTCTCCCAAGATTGACAAGCCTTCGCCGCCTTCTTAGAATACGGCGGTGCAGCGGATGCGGGGCACAAAGGCGGAGAGCGGGATGCACGAAGGGGGGCACGGTGGGGTCTTCCGCGGGCCCCTCGACAAGGGCTGGGACGATGAGGGTGTCATACCCGAGGATCTCTCCCCTGACACCGATTACCTCTTCACCCGAATGACAAGGGAGACCCTGAGGGCCGTCGGCGCGAGCCCTGGGGACAGGGTCCTGGACGTGGGATGCGGAAGGGGCCTCGACTTGGCCTTGCAGGGGCCGAAAGGGGCCGTCCTGTTCGGTCTCGACGGCTCCCATGTCATGATCCGCAAGGCCGCTTCGACATTCCAGGAAAGGGGGCTTCCAGCCCTCCTGGTGTGTGCCGCTGCAGAAGGCCTCCCTTTCCCCGACGCGACCTTTCACAAGGTCTACTGCAAAGGGGCCATAGACCATTTCTACGACCCTGGGCGGGCCGTCCGAGAGATGGCCCGGGTGCTGAGGCCGGGTGGGAGGCTGGTGATATCCGTCGCCAATTTCGAGAGCCTCGGTTGCAGATTGGGCAGGTTCTATAACCGCGTCCACAAGGTCCTTCGGGGCAGGGAGCTCCCGAGGCCACACTTCTGGGAGATCCCTGCGGATCATCGCTTCAAGTTCGACCATCCCCTTTCCCTCGGTCTGCTCCCGCACGAGCTTCGGCTCCACGAGGATCTCGGGATATCCCTGTTGTGGGGTTTCCCTCACTGGGGCCAGATCCTCAGGGCCCTCCCCAAGGGTCTGGCCCGAGGCTGTCTAAGGGGTTTGGACCTCGTTGCCAAGCGCATCCCGAGTCTGGCCGACGTCGTGGTGATCACCGCCATCAAGTCCGGCGAGGCAGCATGCGCCAGCGATGAGAAGAGAATGGAGAAAGAGGGAGGCAAGGAGATGAAGAGCTACTCGCGCGTGCAGGGGATCGTGCTGTGCCTCATCACAGTCCTGGCCGCTGTCCTCTTCCTGGTGGGCCTCGCCATGGAGAGTTACTGGGCCGTTGCCATACCGGTGGCCATCGGGTTCCTCTGGCTGCTGGGACTCGGATTCTGGATCGGCTGGACGTTGGTCACCATCAAGGTGGAGCCAGACAGGGACTGACCCTCATGGGATCGCGCGAGCCCTCTCCGGTGACGCCCCTGGGTGTGGGAAAGACCGGCCCCTTGCCTTCCGGATCCGGGCATGAGGATAGTCCCCTCGGGTCACCCCCACGGGTAAGATCCGGGGTGCGCTGCGGTGGAGGAGAGGCATGAGGATCTGCCTTTCCTGTTACAGGGGCAACCCATACTGCGGAGGCCAGGGCATCTACCTTTACCATCTGAGCCGGGAGCTGACCCGCCAGGGCCACGAGGTGGCCCTCGTGGTAGGTCCTCCCTATCCTGAACCCATGCCGTGGGCAAGGGTGATCCCGATCCCGAACCATCACTTCTGGGGAAAGAAGGTGGACTTCCTGCCCAAGGACGATCCCCTGTGCATCTTTTCCCCCTTGAATTTCTTCGAGTTCGCCGCCAGCCGCATCGGTTACTTCCCGGAGATCCTGGCCTTCAGCCTGAGGGCCTTTGTCGCCATTCGCAGGCTCCACGCCGAGGCCCGTTTCGACGTGATCCACGATGTGGAGACTTTGGGTTACGGGCTCCTCCTGGCAAGGAGGATGGGCCTCCCCGTCGTCTCCACTGTCCATCATCCCTTGAGCAGGGACATGGCCGCCCACCTCTCAAAGGCCCGTTCATGGGTCGAGCGGTATTACAATGTGGTCTTCTTCCCCCTCATCATGCAGGGCATGGTGGCGCGGCGTATTGACGGTCTCATCACCTCATCCGTTGCGGGGAGGGAGGAGCTCATTGGCACCTTTCGACTGCGGCCGGAGATGGTTCGACTGGTCTACACAGGGGTCGATCTCGAGACCTTCGACGTGGCCCCCAACCTGGAGCGCAATCCCAGGGAGATACTCTTCGTGGGCAACGCGCAGGACCCTAGGAAGGGGATCAAGGTCCTTTTGGAGGCCCTCTGTTACCTCCCTCCCAGCGTCAAGCTCACCATCGTGGACGAGGGGGAGCCGTCCAAGGGCTATGCCCCAGGGCTGGTCCGGTCCATGGGGCTCGGCAGCAGGGTGACCTTTACCGGGAGGATCCCCCTGCCAGAACTGGTGGAACGTTATCGAAGGACGACGGCCTTGGTCTTGCCATCCCTGTTCGAGGGGTTCGGATTGCCGGTGGCCGAGGCCATGGCCTGCGGCACACCGGTGGTGGCGGCCAGGGCCGGGTCCCTGCCCGAGGTCGTGGGGGAGGATGAGCAAGGTGGCATGCTAGTACCCCCGGGGGATGCCAAGGCCCTGGCCGAGTCCATCCACAAGATAATGTCCAGGCCAGCACTGGCCAAGGAATTGGGGGCCAAAGCCAGGGCGAGGGTGGAGGCCCTCTTCAGTTGGGAGCGAACAGCCAGGGAGACAACAGAGGTGTATCGCTGGGCAGCGCAAAGGGGTGTCGCCCGCTGACGACGAACCGGGGGGCACCTGGATCGCGGCACAATGCCACCTTTGGAGGGGTTGGGGTTCGGGGTATGGGTAGACGTGGGGACAGGCTTCGCATCTGTCTTCTGAGTTACCGTGGCAACCCGTACTGCGGCGGCCAGGGGGTCTACGTGCAATACCTCGCCCAGGAGCTCGTGAGGCTGGGCCACGAGGTCACGATGCTCGTGGGGCCCCCGTATCCGCTTCCTGTGGAAGGGGTGGAGGTCCACCGTGTGGAGAACCCCATGGTCTTCGGTTACTCCACGTCCCAAATCCTGGCTAGGACCCGTCTCGGCCACCTCTTCTCCCCCCTCAACTTCTACGAGTACGCCTCCTCCCGCGTGGGGGTCTTCCCTGAGATCCGCTCCTTCAGCTTCCGGGCGTACTTCCGACTCCGAGGGATCCTTAGAGATCGCTCCTTTGACGTCATCCACGACAACCAATGCCTGGGATTCGGTTTCCTCCTCATCAAGCGATTCGGGATCCCGTTGCTATCCACGATCCACCATCCGCTCACCATCGACCGGCGGACGTGGTTCGAACAGCCGGCGACCCTTTTGCAAAAGATCAAGATGATCCTCTATTACCCCCTCCTTATGCAGCGCATGGTGGCAAACCGCATGGATCGAATCATCACAGTCTCTCACGATGCAGCCTCCAGGATCAGCGAGGATTTCGGTGTGCCCAGGGAAAGGATCAGGGTCGTTTACAATGGGATCGACCCATCCCTTTTCCGGATGCTGCCCCAGGTACAGAAGGTCCCGAACAGGTTGATATTCGTCGGGAACGTGGCCGACCGCAAGAAGGGCATCCTCTACCTGCTCCAGGCAATGGCCCTCCTGGACGAGGCCGTGGAGCTGGTGGTGGTGGACGGAGGCACCCCGGCCAGGGTCTCGGCCGCGGAGCTGATTCGGAGTTACGGGCTCGGCTCCAGGGTTCACATCACGGGCAAGATCGAGACAGAGGAGGTCGTCCGCCTTTACTGTTCCGCACAGTTGGCCGTTGTCCCATCCTTGTACGAGGGCTTCGGCTTTCCCGCGGCCGAGGCCATGGCGTGCGAGCTGCCGGTGGTGGCCACCACCGCTGGGGCGTTACCCGAGGTGGTGGGGCCCCATGGTGAGGCAGGCCTGCTGGTCCAGCCAAGGGATCCTCATGGACTGGCGAGGGCCATCTCAGAGCTCCTCAGGGACCCGAGGAGATGCCTGGAAATGGGCCAGGCGGCCCGCCAGAGGGTCCTGGAGAAGTTCTCCTGGCCAAGGGCAGCATCCCAGTTGGTGGAGCATTACCAGGAGGCCATGGATGCTCACCATAAGCCTTAGGACCTTCCAGCCCCGGCAGGGGGACCTGATCCTCGACGCGGGCTGTGGCGAGGGACGACACACCTTCGCCATGTGCAGGGCCAGATGCAGGGTCTTCGCCCTCGACAGGGATCACACCTCCCTGCGCAAGGCCCAGTATGTCCTCAGGGAGATGACGAGACGGGGTGAGGCCGGCGGCCCGGCGCTGCTCTTGAGGGGCGATGGTCTCCACCTACCTTTCAAGGACGCCACCTTCGACAAGATCATCTGCGCCGAGGTCCTGGAGCATATCCCGGATGACAGGGAGGCCGTCGGAGAGCTCTTCCGAGTCCTCAGACCTGGGGGGGAGATGGCCGTGACTGTCCCCACCCCTTTCACTGAACGGGTTTACAGGAGATTGTCCTGGCGCTACTTCAATACGCCCGGGGGGCATATCCGGATATATACGCCGAAGGAGCTTTGCGCCATCTTGACAGGCGCAGGATTGCAGATCTACGCGGTTGGCTTCGCCCACGCCTTCCACAGCCTCTATTGGGTGCTCAGATGCCTGTGTGGCCTGGACAACGAGGGGGCCAAGATCCCCGAGCTCTACCACCGCTTCCTCCACAGGGTCGTGCTGGACAGGCGGCTCAAGCAATGGGAACGCTCCTGCAACCACCTCTTCCCCAAGAGCATGGTGATCTACACCCAAAGGCCCCCCTGACGTCGCCCCACCTCACTGTCTCTGCTGCTGCTCCTCCTGCTGGGGCTGCGCCTTCCTCTTGTCCCTCTTCTGCTGCCCTTTCTCCGTGGGAGGTTTCTGCTGCGGGGGGGCAGCCCTGCGGGGTGGCTCTGGCTGCACCTGCGGCTTGGGCATGTGAGGAGGGCCGTGCGGTCCCTTGGGCTCCGGCCTCTGGTACTGAGGCCTCTCCGCCTCCCTCGGTGGCTGCCTCCGGATCTCAGGCTTGTCGGGGCCGGGCCTTTCCTTGGGTCTATCCTCTTTCTCGATGCCCTTGTCCTTCCCCTGTTCCCTATCGGGCCTCGGACCCTTCCATTGTGGCGGGCCCTCCTGTGGCGGCCCGGGCTCGCCCCGAGTCGAGGCCTTTGGCCCGAGGGAGGGCTGCCTTGGACGGATCGGGATGGGCGCAGGCGTCTTGACATCCGGCGGCTGTGAGGTCCTTTCCGGGGCCCGTTGCAGGGTCGGGACTTCATGCCGCGAGGGCCCTGCGGGGGGCCTGGAGCCCAAGTCCTTCTTCTTGAACAGGATATGCGGCCTGTCGACCTCGGAGGGCGTCACCATCTTGCTGACGATCACAGGGGTCCTCACCCTGCCCTCTTTGCCTGCCTTTCCCAGGTCGATCTTCCTTACTTCCTGGATCAGGCTCCTGGGATCCGAGACCCTCTCCCTCCTCTCCTGCCTCCTCAACTGCTCCACCACCGTCCTGTGCGGCCTCCTCTCCGGGCTGGCGTCGACGAATCGATGCCGATGGTGCTCGTTGGGCACGTTCACAAGGACCTCCTTGTCTATGACCGGGGCCGGGCGCACCTGATTGACTACGAGCATCCTCTCCGAATCGGAAACCGGGTTGTACCTGCCCTTCACGGAGTAGAATCCCTGCTTGTTCACTATGATGGGCCTGCCGACGTTGGCATACCCGCCCAGGACTATGTTGATGTTGTATATGTTCACTTGGCTGACCACCACCGTCCCCGGCCCCCAGTACCGAGACCCGTACCAGACCTCGTGGGGCGCCAGGGGCACCCAGCCGATGTGTTGAGGGGTGTGTATCCATAAGACCCTGCCCGGGTGCCAGCGCAGGAGGCGGATCCCTGTGTCACGAGGGGGCGGGACCCAGTACCAGGTTCCATTGACCACCAGCCAACCCCCGTAATGGTGGGTCACGTGACCGAACGGTTCGTACGGGATCCACACGTGCTCGTCGTACCACCTGGTCCATCTACCGCAAGTGAAGGGCGACCAGCCAAGTTCGACCCTGGTGGGCCGCCACATCTGTCGATACACACCCTGGTAAGGCACCCTTTCCCAGCGACCATTCTCCTCCAGGACGTGCGCTTCGGATTGAAGACCATCTGGGAGGTACGGGCTGCTCACCCTGGACGTCCTGTGGATGGAGTCGTCCCTCTCGGCATTCCACCGGTCCCAGTCCGGGTCCACCCCCCCATCGCCTTGCTCCACAGATTCGGAATCCGCGATGAGCGAGGACCCGGCCTCAACGGGATACCTCGCCTCGTGACCCTCCTTGGCATGGACGAACTGCACCTCGCCCCTCAAGGCCACCACCTCCACGGACTGCTCGCCCACGTACATGTCGAAGGAGGTGCCGTCTGGTGCCACGACGTATCCCCATGGCGTATCCGCCCTGATGACCCCTTCCAGGCCGTTGTTGTGGAATCTCACCTCCCCTGAGGTCACACGGAGATGAGTCAGATCCTCTTCCATGGCGACCACTTCCACCTGGGCGGCATCCCCTGACCTCACGATGGTATCGTTGGGAAACGAGAATTCCACCTTCGTCCCTTCCCCCGAACAGAAGATGTCGTGTGGTCCTACAGGGGCATCGAGGACAGCGAGCACCCAATCGTCATCCTCAGGGACATAGCGCAACAGCTCCCCATCCAAGTAAGAGATCCTCCCGACGATGGGGGCCTCCTCGGCACGAGGCGCCTGCGTCAAACCTGCCGCGAAAACCGAGAAGGCGAGCCCCATCGAGATGACCAATGCCCTTCTCATCTTGCACCACCCTTTCAGACTTCGGTCCCCGACTGCGTCTGTCCCGATGAGGAGGCTGCTCGCCCGAGCCCTGGGTTCACAGTCTTCTCCTCATCCGGGCCCCAGCTCCTTGAGCCTCCCTGGCACGCCCCAGGAGATGAGGAGGTCACGGATACATGGCGGCACCATGTGTTCCCATGGCTCCCCCCTCGTCATGCGCCTCCTCACCTCGCTTCCGCTCAGCCCTTTCTGGCTGGGCTCTCTGACCCACAAGACCTCGGTCCTCAGGCCCAGCGACCGGAATTGCTCCAGTTTCCTTTTTCCCCACTCGTCGTATATCGTGAGGAAGAACACAGCATCCAACGGCACATAGTACCTGTAGAGTTGGGGCAAATTGATGGGGAACGGAACCACGGAGAACTCCTGATGGGGGACACCCACCTGGGTCAGGGCGCTTCTGACGAGGACATAACGCTCGAAGTACGTCAGCGGGTTGGCCCCCGGTCTGCTCCTGTGGGGGTCGGCGGGGTCATCTCTCGTCAGGAAAGGATCTGGGTTCGTTATGCCCACCACCAGGTGGTCGCAACGTCCCTTGCCGGCAAGGAGATACTTCAGGTGATCGTTGTGCAGCACCTGGAATCTCCCGTGTATCACCCCGAGGTCACTCATCTGCCTTGTGTTGGCCGCATTGCCTGTAGGCGCGATGGATCCTCCAGAGGACAAGGCCATTGGTGTGCAGGACCAGGTAGACCATCGCCACGGCAGGGGCCTCAGCCCAAAGGGGGGTGGCCAACCCGGAAAGGGCGGTGACGGCCGTCCTCGTCCCCTTGCTTGCCAGTGTGGGCCTGCCCATGGAGAGGCCGAGGACCTCGGCCCTCGCTGTGGAGTAGCTGACCAGGCCCGTTCCAGCCACGGCGAGGAAGCCGATGATCAACCAGGCCCACAGGGGGAAGGGAAGGGGGAGACGGACCAGGTACACCGTGAGGCCTATGACCACCGCCCCGTCCGTGTACCGATCCAGGACCGAATCCAGAAAGGCCCCTGCCGGGCCTTCCCTCCCTGTCAGCCTCGCGTACTGGCCGTCGACCCCGTCTAGGACCTGAGAGGCCAGGGCCAGGGCCCCAGCGAGCCATCCCAGCCCCAGGGAGAAGGAACACCCTGCCGCCACACCGAGGAGAGATGCCCCCAGGGTGATCATCCAAGGCCTCGCCCACGGGATGACCACGATGCGGGTGGTGAGGCGCGAGCTCAGATGGAGCTTGATCCACCTCAGGACGAAACGGTCCGTGGGTTTTGTCTGCCAGCAGGTGGGCATGGCCCCTCCACTCAGTGACCCGGATCCCCTCCTGCCTCCGCAGGGGTCTGTTTCCGCCTCCTCATCGCGGACATCCCTGCCGAAGGAACCACGCCTCCCTCGGGTCTCCCTTGAGGCGCCTCTCCCCCCTCCATGGACGGCACATATCTTTCCAACCTGTTACGGCCGGCCTCCTTGGCCCTGTACATGGCCAGGTCTGACCTCCTCAGAAGGACCTCCAAGTCGGCTCCATCCTCCGGGAGGATCGCCACCCCTATGCTGGGGGTGACTTTCAGCTCCAGTTGGCCCAAACGAAAGGGCTTGTGGAAGGAACCGAGGATCCTCTCCGCGACCTTCATGGCCTCCGAGGCCTCGGAGATCTGGGACAGGAGGATCACGAACTCATCCCCCCCCAGGCGGGAGACCGTGTCGCCCTTCCTGACATTCCTTTTCAGCCTCTCGGCCACACCGTTGAGGAGTTCATCCCCCACATGGTGCCCCATGGCATCGTTGACATCCTTGAACCGATCGAGATCCAGCATCATCACTGCCATGCGCTTGCCGTTGCGCGCTGCGTTGGCCACGGCCATGGCGTATCGGTCGTTCAGGAGGCGCCTGTTGGGGAGGCCGGTGAGGGGATCGTGATACGCGAGCTCTCTCATGGCCTCCTCGGTCCGCTTGCGATCCGTTATGTCGTGGGCCACGTGGACCGAGCCCACGATGCAACCCTGTTCATCGTGTAACGGGGTCACCGTGACGGAGAAGTGTCCGCCGAGTCTCGGCTCGTGGATTTCCCCAGAGTGCGCCTTGCCGTCGGCATCGAGTCCGCGGTGAGGGCAGTGTGGGGGTGGCTCCTTTGTGCCGTGCACCACCTCATAACAGGGCCTACCCACCACGGCGTCGCTGTGCACCGAGAGCCTGGCGGCCATGGCCCTGTTGATGCGCCTGATCCGATGGTCCAGATCCAGGACCGCTATGAGGTCTTCAACGGAGTCAAAGGTCCTCTCCCACTCCTCTTTGGCCTGAAGGACCTTCTGCTCCATGACCTTCTTCTCGGAGATGTCCTCGACTATCGCCATGATGCTGTTGACGCGCCCCTGTGGGTCCCTGAGGGGGGCGCCGAAGAGCCTGATGTCTATGGGGGAGCCGTCCCTCCTTCTGCGGCGGAGCTCCACGTTGAGGATCATCTCCCCCCTGAGCACCCGCTGGCGCAGCGCACGAAACTCCTCCTTGCTCTCCTCCGGTACTATGGGAAGCGGCATGCCCAGGACCTCCTGTTCCCTCCACCCGAACATCCGCTCCGCAGCGGGGTTCCAGCTCTTGACCATCCCATCCGCGTCCAGGGAGAAGATGGCCAATGGCGCAGCCTCGATGATGGCCCTCAGGGCCTGGTTCGCGGCTTGCAGCTCATCCTCCTTCCTCTTGCGTTCCGTGATGTCACGGGCCACCGCGATGAGGCACTCCTTGCCACCATACTGGATCGGCTCTGCAGACCAGAGCATGGTGCGAATCTCTCCGGACTTCATCCGGAATCTCACCTCAAGATCCACCACCGAGCCTTGGAGCTGCAGTGTCCTCACCATCCGCGAGCGCTCCAAGGGATCCAACCAAATCCCTAGTTCCACGGCCGTCTTGCCGATGACCTCTCCCCTGGTGTACCCAGTGAGGCTCAAGAAGGCAGGATTGACCTCGAGGTACCTCCCCTCAGCCATCGTGCTGATCACGATCCAGTCAGGGCTCCCCTGGAAAACCTTGGAGAACTTCTCCTCCGAGACACGAAGGGCCTCCTCCGCCTCCTTTCGCGGGGTGATGTCCCGAATCACCTGGGCAACCCCAACGAGAGAGCCGTCCTCACCCGTTATTGGGTCCAACGTGACCCTGAACCACCTCTGCCCAGCCCGGACCTCGAACTCCTCCCTACGAAGGTCCTCCCTTATCTTGGAGAGGCAATCGGGCCCCACGAGGCGCACCCCACCGGGGGCAAAATCGCAGCAATTGGCGCCCGGGACATCCTTCATGGGGCGTCCCACGACCTTGGCATACGCCGCGTTGCATCTCAGGACCTGGCCCTGGGCGTCCAATACCGCCATACCCTCCCTGGTGGCCTCGAACATGGCCTCGAGCTGTCTCGACGGGGAACCCAATCCTTTGAAAGAGCTCTTCACAGGCCCTCGAACCATGGCCTCGGATCCACCCCCTTTCATAGGCCGGCAATCCGTCCTTCGTCTGGCCCCACCCCCTCCCGGGGGTTCTCTGGCCGCCACAACTTCTCCCAGACCATTGCTCTTCCGGCCTCCGTCATTGGCTTGGCCAACCTCGAACCGTCGTCTGCTGTGGCGGCCTCCACGGAGAACGCCACCATGCGAAGGCGATGCATGGAGACAAACGCCGCCAGGATCGGAGGGAAGGCGAGCCCGCGGGGCATTGGCCCCTGGTCTTTCCGCTCGGTAGGAGACTCGTTCTCGAAGGGGAGAAGCAAGACAAGGGCGATGATGGCGAGGGTCGAGGGCAAGGCAAGACCGGCCATGGTGGGAAGGGGAAGGCTACCAGACCGATGGGAAGGGAGTGGGGAATTCATCGTTTGTTCCTCGGCCAGGGTCTCAGCTCGCAAGGCGCTACTGTTGGGTCATCCCTCCCTCCTCATGGTTTCCTCTCGGCCCCCGTCTCAGCGGCGTGTTGGCGTGATCTTACTCCCCATTTTCCCCTGGGTCAACGGTCTGGGTCGTGGGGAAACCGCATTTCCCTTCGCCTGGGCCCTGTCTTGCAAGGTGCAGGAATGCCTCCTGCCCCCGATGGGTGCCCCATCCCAAGGCCTGGTCCGTCCGGGACAAGGGGCCTTTTGCCCTCCCACCAGGGGACGAACCCGTACGCAAAAAAAGGGGGGCGCAAAGGCCCCCCCTTTCTGCGGGGCATCCTCTCTGATCCTCAGAACAACCCCCTCACCCTTCCGGTCTCCACGTCCACATCCACGCGACGGAAGGCAGGATCAGAGCTCGTACCGGGCATGAGGCTTATGTTACCGGCCACCGGGCAGATGAACCTGGCGCCTCCATACGTGAGGAAGTCGCGGATGTGCAGGGTCCACCCCTTGGGTACGCCCTTCAGACTGGGATCGTGGGACAGAGACAAGTGGGTCTTGACCATCATGGTGGCGTATTCATTGAACTTGGGGTCCTTCTCGAAACGCTCTGCCTTGGCCGTGGCCTCGGGCGAGTAGCTCACCCCATCGGCGCCGTAGACCTCCTTGGCGATCAGCTCGACGCGCTTGCGAATCGGGGTATCGAGATCGTACAGGAACCTGAAGTTCACCTTTTCCTCGCACGCATCCAGCACCGCGTCGGCCAGCTCCAGGGCGCCCTCTCCACCGTATTGCCAGTGCCTCGACACCGCCACCCTGGCGCCCGCTGCCTCGCACATGCGTCTGGTCATCTTGATCTCTTCCTCTGTGTCCGTGTGGAAGACGTTTATGCAGACCACCGGATTGATACCGGCCTTCTTGACGGTATTTATGTGATGGATGACGTTGCACATACCGTCTTCCAGCCACTTCAGGTTTTCTTGGAACAGTTCCTTGGGGATGGGCTTACCTGGAATGACCAGAGGAGCACCGGCGTTGACCCCATGGCTCTTGAGTGCCCGAATGGTCGCGGTGATCACTGACACGTTGGGGATGTTGCCCGAATACCGGCACTTGACGTTCCAGAACTTCTCGAACCCGATGTCTGCCCCGAATCCGGACTCTGTCAGGTGATAGTCAGCGAGCTTGAGGGCCATCTTGTCTGCTACAACGGATGACTGTCCCACCGCGATGTTGGCGAAAGGCCCCGCATGCACGAAGACGGGCTGACCTTCCAGTGATTGAAGGAGGTTCGGATTGATGGCCTCCCTCATCCAGGCCGTCATGGCCCCGGCGCACTCCAGGTCCTCTGTTGTGATGGGATTGCCCTGCTTGTCGTAAGCCACCACGATGCCGCCTATGCGCTTGCGGAAGTCCGCGAGATCGCTGAAGACGGACAGAATGGCCATGACCTCCGAGGAGACCGCTATGCCGAACTTCGAGGGCATCAGGAACCCGTCCATCTTGCCCCCCAGCCCGATGATGATGTTGCGCAGGGCCTGCGCGCAGAAATCGATCACCCACCCCATCTCCACGTTCTTGGGGTCGATATCGAGGCGTTTGAGGTTCCTCTGGGCCAGTTGCTCATCCGTGTAGTTGAACTCGTGCTGCAGACGGGATGTCACCGCCACCATGGCCAGGTTGTGTGCGTTCATGACCGCGTTGATGTCCCCTGTGAGCCCTAGGGAGAACTCCGTGAGCGGGATGCACTGGGAGAGGCCGCCGCCGGCGGCAGAGCCCTTGATGTTCATGGTGGGGCCACCGGAGGGCTGACGGATGGCAGCCGTGACCTTCTTTCCCCTCTTCCCCAAACCCTGGAGCAACCCCATGGTGGTCGTGGACTTGCCCTCGCCCAAAGGGGTGGGGGTGATGGCCGTTACCTCTATGAACTTACCGTCCGGCCGATCCTTCAGCCGATTCAGGACCCTGGCGTAGTCAACCTTTGCCACATAGTGGCCATGAGGCAGAAGCTCGTCCTTGGTTATGCCCAGCTCCTCGGCGAGTTGCTCCGATCGCTTCATGTGCTTCTCTGCCTCTTCCGCTATCTGCCAGTCCGCGTACTTCGTTGGATCCAAAGGCATTTGCTCTACCTCCTCATGGGAATTTGATGGCGACCGTCCACCCGACTCGGTTCGGAAGGCCTTCTCGGTCTCGCACAGACCGGCCGATTATAAGGAAAGGGGTGGAAAATGTCAACGTTTTTCGCGTGTCACGGCTGTTGAGTTTTCCTACGTTCCCGTGGAATCGGCACCTCCTCCATACGGCAAGGGATCGTCCCGTCGATTCTCCGGAGGCACTCCCCTCCCCTTGTCGCCGTGAGGGGGCACCGCCCGTGGGAGACGGACGGGCCCTTGCTGTGCCGGTGGGGGCCAGTGGGCAGCCCGAGGGGACTGGAGGCCCTTCCAGGTGGAATACAAGGGACTGTTTGGGGACGCGTTGCCAGAGGTCCGTGCAGTCTCGCGTGGCACGAGGGACAGCGGGCAACTGACACGCCCTTGGCCGTCTCGTCCTATGTAGTCAGCGACTCCCCAGGAGGGGTCGTCGCCACCTCACCGGACAAGGGAGTGACTAACCGTACGAAGGGGGTCCTTGCTCCTTGTAGGCAGCGAGGATAACGTTGTATGAGTTGATCAGGCGCTGGCCTATGATACCGGCGAGCCTCCTGAAGAAGATCGCCGCGCTCGAAGGGTTTCTCGCCAGGATATCGTTGAGTCTGTCCTTCGGGATCCTTATCAGCTTGCACTCCTCAAGGCACTCCACAGAGGCAGTATAGGCTGGACGATCCACCAGGCTCGGCCATCCGAAGATATCCCCCGGATCGCAGGCCATGAAATCGATGTGTCCCTTCTCCCCTATTATCACCCTTGCCCGGCCTTCCTGGAGGACATAGAGGAAGTCCGCTGGATCGCCTGCCTTCAAGGCGAATTCCCCCTTCCGGCAACGAATCTCGACCCCGATCTTGCCGATCTCATCCACTACCGACGGCTCGAGGCCCCTGAAGAGCTCACTTTGCTGGATATACATGGCAGCCTCCTTTTTTTCTTTGCGTCTACTTGGTGAGTTGCAAAGGGCCATCCCGCTAGATTGTGGTTCGGCGCATCACCTCCTTTCCCCTCCAATCATACCAGAATACCGACTCCAGGGTACCCCATGATCCGCCCTTGGCCTCCGAAATGCCCCACGGTGCCACAGCGCCCCTGGGAGATCCGAGTGTGACGCCCTGGCAACTCTCACCGCCCCGCCTCGACGTCACCTGGCCCGCGACGCAATTGGCCCTTCACACCCCCTCCACGACGGGATTGTCCCCTGCTTCGCCGGAGGCGGGGTCTGCCTGTTCTTCTCCCCAGGGGTTCCCCTTCAAGGTTCAGGAACGTCTGCTCAGCGTCCATGGGTGCCAGATCGCCCCGGCCGAGCCCCTCCGGGACACACCGGCTTCCCCCGCCCCCCGAAGAAGTGGGCGTTACCTCACGACGAGCTTCACGCTGCGGGGCCTCCTCAAACACCTCCTGTATGTCTTCCATTTTCCTCCAGGGCGAGCGATTGACACTGAGCCTGAGTATGTCGGGCCTTGAGTAATGCCCCACTGTATCCAGGAGGTTCTTCTGCCGGATCCTGCCCCTGAGGTCGATCTCGGCAACCGCCATGCCCTCGCCTTCTGGCAGTGGGCCTGAGAGGTACGCACCGTGTGGGGCCACGATGCCCGTGCAGATCCCCCCCTTCAAGTAACCGCGTAGCGATGGGTCCGGACAGAGTTCTTCCCTCTGTTTCTCCGTGAGCCATCCCGTAGCATTGATGACAAACGCCCCGGATTCCATGGCATGATGGCGGATGGCGGCATCGATCTGTCTAGACATGGAATCGCCCCCCATGGAGCCTGGGAAGTGTGAGCAGTGGAGCTCTTCTCCTTGAACGATCAGGGCGTAGCGGGCCAAGGGCATGTAGTGCTCCCAACAGATGAGGGCCCCTATGCGGCCCACGCTCGTCTCGAACACCCGGAGGCCGCTGCCGTCCCCCCACCCCCAGATCATCCTCTCGTGGAACGTCGGCATGATCTTTCGCCGTTTTCCCACAAGGGTGCCGTTTGCATCGAATACCAACTGCGTGTTATAGAGGCTGCCTCCATCCCTCTCGTTGACACCCAGGATCAGGACGATCCCCGTTCGTCGCACCTCGCTGCCAATGGCCTCTGTTGCCGGCCCGGGCACGTCCACAGCCTGTTCGTACAGCCTCACGTGGGAGGCGGAGATCAGGGCCGGGGGGTGGACCCAGGCGAAGTAGGGGTAGTTGGGGACAAAGGTCTCCGGAAAGACCGCGAGCCTCACGCCATCGAGCCCGCATCTCCCGATGGCCTGGATGATCTTCTCGATCGTACCATCCCTGTCGAACAAGACCGGGGAATACTGGATGGCGGCGACCTTGAAGGGCTGTTTCTTCGGGTCCATGGCAGGTTCCTCCTTTGCCTGAGGCATGGCCGTGGAATAGTAGCTGAATCTTACCCCAATTCCCCTGGCATTACTAAGGGTGTTTGGACAAGGCACCTCTCACGAGTCCCCTTCTCCCCTGGGACACCCCAAGACACCTATGAAATGGGCCTCGCGTGTGTGGGATGAGGCATCCAGCCCGGATAAGGGGCATGCCCACCCTCAAGGAATGAAGGGCTGGACGCTCAAGCTTTCCATGCGGGAGGGGACCCCGAAGGCATCGACCACATCCGCTGACGCCGAAACGGGAGGCTCATGGAGGAGGAGGCCAGTGCCATCCTCTGTCCTCCTGCCCAGAGGGGGAGAGACACCCACGGGTCCCGAGATGTATCCCTGCGACTCTCCCTTGACCTTCCTTCGCCACCTTCATGGCATTCGCAGCACCTACCATGGCATGGCAGCTCGACATCGGAGCCGAACCCTCTGGGGTGGACCAGGAGAGCCTGGGTTCAGGAAGGCGACACCACAGGGCCGAAAGGAGCGGGCACAATGGGCGAGATGGTCGTTGGCGACCGGCACGATCAATCGATGGCCAGACGCCTCCGGGGCCGCGGTTCACCGATGCCGAGGATACAGCCCCAACTTGCAGGGCGGTGGGGGGATTGCTCGACCATGCCCAGAAAACCCTCGTCCCTTGTCGGGAACACCGTTGCAGATGAAGGCCACAGTCAAGGATGAAGGGCCCTCTTGAGCCCCTAGGCGTTCGATATTCCTTGGTCGGGGTGAAGGGATTTGAACCCCCGACATCTAGCTCCCAAAGCTAGCGCTCTGAACCAGACTGAGCTACACCCCGCCAGTGACGATGTTATCATGGAGCGCCAAGCCATTCAACTTCCCGCCAATAGCCCCAAGGCCTTCCTCAGCTCGGCCAGGGCCCTTGCACGATGGCTCACCCTGTTTTTTGCCTCAGGGCCGATCTCGGCAAAGGTCTTTCCCTCCTCTGGCAAGAGGAACACAGGATCATAACCGAAACCGCGGGTCCCCCTGATCTCCGAGGCGATCGCCCCTTCGCAAGATCCCTCGAAGATCCACTCCCTACCATCCGGATGGACCAGGGCCACCACGCACCGGAATCTCGCCTTGCGCTCGGCCGGTGCGACTCCGGCCATGGCCATGAGAAGCCTTCGGTTGTTCTCCTCGTCGCTCGCCCCAGGCCCGGCATATCTAGCGGAGCGGACGCCCGGGGCCCCCCCCAAGGCCTGCACCTCCAAACCGGAATCATCGGCCATGGCGATCTTCCCGGACCAACGACAAAGGACCCGTGCCTTCTTCAGGGCGTTTTCCTCAAAGCTCTCGCCGTCCTCCTCTACATCCGGGGCCCCGGGGAACTCCTCCAGGGTCCTTATCCGGACCGGCAGCCCTGAGAGCATGTCCTGAAACTCCTTTGCCTTGCCAGGGTTCCTCGTGGCGAGGAGAACCTCCAACAGTGGCATCACTCCCCCCGTCCCATACCCAGGAAACGGAGCTGGGCCTTGTGGATCTGCCGTATCCCCAACCAGGCCAGATCCAGCATCTGATTGAGCTGCTCCCGGCTGAAGGCACCCTCTTCTCCGGTACACTGGACCTCCACCAGGTCCCCTGAGCCGGTCATCACGAGGTTGGCGTCCACCTCGGCCGCGGCGTCCTCTGCGTAGTTGAGGTCCAGGAAAAGCTCCCCTCTCACCATCCCCACGCTCACCGCTGCCACCTGATCCTTGATGGGGAGCCGGTGGATTTGTCCGGCCTCCTTCATCTTGCGGAACCCCTCGACCACGGCCAAGAATCCCCCTGTGATGGCAGCGGTCCTGGTCCCCCCGTCTGCCTGGATCACGTCGCAATCCACCCTGATGGTCCTCTCCCCGAAGCCCCTCAGGTCCGTCACTGCCCTGAGCGAGCGGCCGATCAAGCGCTGGATCTCCATGGTGCGGCCACGGTTACCATCCCTGGCCGTGCGCACCTCCGTGGATGCAGGCAACATGCCGTACTCCGCCGTGACCCACCCCTGACCCTTACCCTTGAGAAAGGGGGGCACCCCCTCCTCCAGGCTGGCAGCGCACAGGACCTTCGTGTCACCCATCGCCACCAGGACCGAGCCCAGGGCATATTTCTGCACACCTCCATCGAAGGTGAGCCTCCTCATCTCGTCTGGTCTTCGCCCATCAAACCTCACGCTCATCCCCTGGTCCTCTGCACCTGAGTAGGGTACCTCACCCGTGAGCCGGGACAGGACGATGGTCCCCTTGCGGCCTTGAGATAACAGCCCTCTGTCCGTAGGCCATGCAGGAACCTCGTCCGGCACTTGAGTGAGGGGGTATCGGTCCAACCCGTTGCCCCCCGATCACGGCCATGAGGCACTCCTGGATGGTCCCTCGACGCCCCAGCTCCGCACATTGACAAGAGTGCCACCGAAACTCGCCTATTGCTCCCTCCTCGGGTCCTCCGCAAAGGAGCGGATCCCCCTCAGGATCGCCTTCACCATCAGTCGACGTCGGGCCGGGTCCTGAAGGGCCTTGTGGTCAGCCGGGTGCGTCAAGAACCCGACCTCTACCAGGACACCAGGGCATGGGAGTTCTCCTATCCCCATGAGCGGGGCAGGCTTGGAGGAGTGGGCCCCTTGCGCCCAGAAGGCATCCAGGGCCCGCTGGAGGTGCTCTGCCAGTAGCACGTTTTCGTTCCCCAGCTTTGTCCTGACCATGTCATCCAGTATGGCCCCTGCATTGGGGTCCGCGGTCCCCTGGAGGCCCTTGACCCTTTCTTGGTGAGTCCCCCGCGGGTAGAAGACACGGGGGCCCCGAGCCTTGCCGTGCATATCGGCGTTGAGGTGCAGACTTACCCAGATATCGGCACCTTCGCTAGCCCCCTTCCTCCTGGCCCAGGTGAAGGTCTCGTCCTCCTCCCTGGTGAGGCGTACCTGGAACCCGCCCGCGCTTCGGGCCTCATCCCTGAGCTCCCTGGCAAGCACAAGGGTGAGATCCTTTTCCAACTGCCCACCAGGACCCTTCACCCCCGCGTCCCTCCCACCGTGAGCCGGGTCAACTACCACGCGCACGGGCCGCTGGGGCTCCTGGGGCATGGCAGGGGACAGACTCAGGGCCAGGGCCAGAGGCCAGGTGACCATCCATGCGTACCACCGCCTTCGCAACGCCGACCCTTTCTCCTCCATTCCAATCCGGGGCATCGATCATAGGAAAGACGAGGCCTGCTGTCAATCCGCCCGACTCGGGCACGAGTGCAGGATGGCCCGAGCCGAACGGGCTTGACCCCTTCGGTCTCCTATGAGTGCCCTCTCTCCGTTGGTGCCATTTTTCCCATGGGATGCGACTCCCAGCGGAGGACAGAAGATAGAGAGCTGGCAGCGACAGTTGAAACCATGGTGTCCGCAAGGCCGGTGTGACAGTAGCATTCTAGCCCATCTCGGATGTACACTGGCTATGACACCAGAGGAGAAAGGATCCATGCCGAAACACAGAGAACCCGATACAGACACGCCGGAGGGCCCCACTTCGCCCCAAGGGGCCCCACCAAGGGAAGGCCCGTCGGTGCACAGCGAGGACCATGACGGCCTGCTGGATGAGATCGTTCGGGCCCAGGCAGAGGAGGCCGTTGGCGCCAGGGTGGGGAGAAACGACCCCTGCCCTTGTGGATCCGGTAGGAAGTACAAGAAGTGCTGCCTGGAAAGACACCGCAGGCTCCTGTCCAGCGTGAGTCCCAAGGAGCTCTCATCCCTCGTGAGACTTGGAGAGGAAAAGGCCCGCTGCGAGGAGCGGATTAAGGAAGGCTACGAACTCCTCGGCCGGCGCGAGTTCGAGAAGGCCCTCTCTTTCGGCCAGAAATGGTCCAGGATCTTCCCGCACGATGACAGATTCAAGGACATAATGGTCACGGCCTGCCTTCACCTCGGCCGATCCAGGTATGCCCTGGAGATCGCGGAGGACGGATACAGGGAGGCCCTGGAGGAGAAGGGGCATTTCCTGGCTAATGGGAGGCACTCCTGGGAGGGGGGGGACCATCCTGAGGCAGGCCACGCATATGCCCCCGAGGCATGGCTGGAAAGGCTATGGGTTGCCCGAAAGGCCGTTGCCTATGCAGAGGCCTATCCGAGAGAGCCGGATCCCCGCCTGGTGAGACTGGTCAGAGACCTCCAGACGGCAGACGACCCCGGTCGGTACCCGCAGGGCCAACACGAGGGTCTGAGGGTGCGAAGGGAGGCCCTGGCCCATGTCCTGGAGGAGCTCAAGGGGGCCGGCCCCGCTGCCCTGCCCTACCTCATGCCCCTGTGCACTCGCTACGGCTGGAGCGGGCTCCTCGTGCCGGAGCTTCTCGTGCATTGGGCGGACCCGTACTCCATCAGGGCCCTTGTGGAGCTGGCCATGTTCCGTTATCCCTACCTCTCGGAGAGCTGTCTCAAGGGGCTGGAGAGGCTGGGAGAGAAGGCCCTCCCATACCTTCAGGAGGCCTTCCTGGTGGAACGAGAGATGGACCCCCTCAAGACGAGTCTCCTCTCAGTGGCAGGGGAGATAGGGACCCCCATGGCCATGGAGTGGCTCTTGGGTATGCTCGAGCATCCTTTGGCGAGCATAGTCAACTGGACAGCAGGGGTCCTGGGTAGGAAGGGGTACAAGGCCGCCTTGCCAAAGATCAAGATGGCGATGCAGAGGGTCGGCCAACAGCCTTACATCATCTGGGCCATCGAGGAATTGGGGGGATGAGAAGGGGGGCGAGACCCCTGTCCGTCGGTCGGTTGCGTTTTGTGTGCCGCGGTTGGCCGTTGCGACCCAGCGCTGACCAGGGGCCATCATTCACCTAGGCCGGCCCGGGGGGCAGTTGCGACCGGGCTCACAGAGGGCCACTCCCCTCCCCAGGGACATGACCGAGGAGGGCCAGCTTGTGGGCATTGGCCCTTTTCAGCCTGGCCTCTAGCTCCCGCCAGGCCCTTTTCAGCTTTTCCATCTCGGCCGTGGCCGCCCCAGGTTCCAAGGCGGGCGATTCACCCCCCCCTTCCCGAGCGCGCCCGGCGAGACCGCCGAACCGGGCCCCCTTCATCCTGCCTCTCAGGGACCTCAGCTCCTCCTTCAGGGCCCGCAGCTCGCGCAGGATCTCCTCCTCCTCTTCGCTGAGGTAGTCCCGGGCCTTGAGGCACGCCAAGGGCCCTCCCCCCTTGGCCTCGCAGGGAGGGCACGCGCTGTCTTCGCGATCCGAGCGCCCTTCGTCCTTCATGGAACTCACCTCCTGGGCTGTCTATGCCTTAGCATACGGGAAGGCGAGATGAGGTCAAGGGTGAGAAGGAGAAGATGGGTTCGGCTGGTGATATGAGTGAGAGGGTTGACTGTGAATGCCGGTGCCGTATGCTGTACACATGCGAAACACCATTTGGGATGTCCCGATGGAGACACCGGACACCTGGAAGGGCCGCCTGGCAGGTGCCGGAAAGAACGACCCCCAAGGCTTGGCCGGTCTTGGGATACCCCCCCGTGCGAGAACCAACTGCTGTTGAAGAAGTGCGGCTTCGGGTCTGGTGCAAGAAGGGGCTGATCCTTTCCCTCTTTCAGAGGCGCAGGGAAAGACTATGGGACGATCAAGGAGGCAGGATGATGAGTCACGAGATACCCGTTTGCCCACACTGCGGGACCCCGATGAGGCGATGGGCCACCCCATCCATGAGTACATGGGAGTCGGAGTATTTCTGGGTCTGCTTCAACGATGACTGCTGCTACTTCGTGAGGGGGTGGAAGTGGATGCTGGAGAAGTATGAGGTATGCTGCTCTTATCGACACAAGTACGATCCCTTCACCGGGGAAAGGGGGCCACTGCCTGTTTGGTCCCCAGATGCATTGAAGGATGGCATCATCGACTGAGGTGCCGATATCAGGGCGAGACCCTGCGCCTCCCATCTCGCGGTCTCACAGATAGACGGCACTGACCGTCTCGTGTCATTGCAGGACCACTGGTGATGGGCCCTCTTCAGGTAGATCGAAGATAGCCCCACAGCTCCCCTCATGGCGGCCACGATCTCTCGCGGGAAATCCCTGGGGCCCATGTCGGCGTTGTCAGGGGCCCCATCTCCCTCGGCCTCGTTCCTTCCGTGCCTGACCCATTCCTTGCGGGACCATCCTACTTGACGTGGGCCCTGGGGCTATTATGCTAGAAGTGACATAACTAGAGACCTCAAACGGAGGTGGGCCATGAGCTCTCGATTGGATAGCACGGACAACGGCCCCAGGGGAACCGGGGAGGGCCCAAAGGAGGATTGGACCAGGCCGATGGTTGAGATCTGGCCCGACCCTTACTATGATGAATGGGCCCAATGGGTGCGCAGTCACGAATGGAAGAGGGCAGGCAATCCGGTGGAGCTCTGTGAGATCGCATTGGGCCTGAGGGCGAGTCCCCTGTGCCCGGTCGGTTACCATTGAGGAGACCCGATCTCTCGAGGTGGGCTCGGAGGGGGCATATGCGTCCCTGGCGGGGCCCCCTTGCCTTACAGAGGCGCAGGATCGCGATGGACTGGTTCAGCAGACTCTACCTCGGAAGGGAGGAGTTCCGAGACCGGGAGGAGGAGCTCGCCTACCGAGAGACCCAGAGGGCCTTCACCCGCACCGAGGCGCATGAAATCTGGAGGCTTCTTGGGCTGAGCAGCGGATCGAGGGTCCTCGACCTATGCTGCGGCAACGGAAGGCACGCCATCGCATTGGCCCAAAGCGGCTTGCAGGTGGTTGGGCTTGACATCTCGCGATCGAGGGTCGCTTTTGCCAGCCGTTGGGCCAGGGACGAGGGTGCCAGGGCAACCTTTCTCGTCGCCGATGCCAAGGCCCTCCCGCTGCTGCCACGCTTCCATGCCGTGCTGATCTTGGGGGGGTCCTTCACCCATTGTATCGAAGACGAGGAAAACGTATCGATGCTTCGTGGATTCTCCCAGGTCCTCTCGCCCGGTGGCATCTTGTTCATAGACAACCCCAATCCCCTGAGGTTCTGGAAGACCCGAAATCCAGGGGGCAGCAGGGGCGATATGGCCCTGGTGAGACACTTCGATCTCCCCTTGGGAAGGGGGGAGGCCTCTGGCGTGGTCCGCTATCACTCCATGGAGGAGATGGTGAGACTCTTCCGGGGGGCTGGCCTGGAGGTGACCCGGGCCTTCGGAGACAGGGCAGGGGGCGGCTATGACTTCGAAAGCCCCAGGATGATCGTCGTGGGGCGAAGGCGGGGCCCGACTTGACAAAGCCCCTGCCAAGAGAGACCCTGTTGTGGATCGCCAGGCAGGGGCTGGATGACTCGGAGGAGGACTGAGGAGGTGCGGATTATGGAATGCGAGAAGAATCCCTATATAGAGAACTTCTGTCGGGCCCTGATAGCGAAGAAGGGAGAAAGGCTGGAAGAGGAAGCCCTTGAGCGTCTCGTCGATTCCCTCTACCGGCTCTTCGAGAACATGCTCGGCAGAAACATGGTCGCAGCCCTACCGGAGGGGCTGAGATCTGAGTTCGTCTCGCGTTATGACAAGGGAAGCAGGGATCCTGATTACCAAGAGATCGCTGCTGTCTTCGAGGCTCACGTCGCCGATCCCAAGGAGATAATGAAGAAGACGGCAAGGGAGTTCGCCGAGCTCTATTTCAGGAACCGTTAGACCTCCTCCTCAAGGTATGGTCACCCAAGAGGGCGAACTTGAGCCACTTCATGCCCAGTCGCATCAGTTGGACGTCATCCTCACGGATCCTGTGGACCTCCTCCTCGGGGACCTCGAAGGCACCCAGGAATCTGCTTTGGAACACGAAATCCCTGAAGCGGTCCAGATTGTAACTCGTCATGAAGAACATCTTGAGCTTGTCCTCGGTGAGATCCCTCAGCCTGGGGCTGCGGCTCGTGACGATCTCCATCCACTCCCTGTCCATCTGGTTGTAGACCCCCACCCCCTGGTCGACGATCCACTCCTCCAGGCTCCACTCTCTGTCCTCGCCAAAGCCCATACAGTGGGACTCATCCACGATGAAATAGAACTCCAGGCCTCCGGTGCCGGGGGTCCCCCAAGAAGCGCCCCTGCCCAATGGATAGAGCCTGCAAGCCCCTGGTCTATCCTCGTACACCGAGCAGCCTTGCCGCGTCACGAACGGGCAAGGCCTCTCGCCATCCTCCCCCATCTTCAGTCTGAGCATCGGAAAGGGGGACCTACCCCCCAGATCCAATACCGTGTATCGGTCCAAGAACGCATCCGATGGGAGACCGAGTCTCCTCTTGAGCCGCAAGATGTCGTAAGGGGTCAGTACGAGCCTCAGGTCGGCGCAGCATCGGTTGAAGCACGGGATATCCTTGTGACACGAGAAGCGAAGTCTCCCACCCACCAGGGGTCGGAATCCCTCTTGTCTGCCACCAGTGGTCGTCGATGTGGCCATCCGCACCACCTGCTCTGCTGACCTCACCCCATCCGTGGTTGGATCCCTGGGAGCCGTCCTGCTGTCTCACCTTCCATCGCTCAGGCCTTCGAGGACATCCTGGCGGATCCTCATGGTCTCACCGGAGACCAGTCCGAACTCGAGCCATCTCAACGCGAGCCTCATCAGCTCCAGGTCGTCGTAGGGGATCCTCTCTGCCACATCCTTCTCGACATAGAAGAGCTGCAGGAACCTGCTTTCCAGAACGAATCTCCTGAACCGATCCAGGTCGTAAAGGGCCATCCGGCACATCTCCTGGACCTGTGGGTTTCTTATCCTCTCCGCAAAGAGTCTAGGGGCCTGTGAGATCTTGAGAAGCAACCGCTCCATCTCGTCGTAAGGCAGGACGCCCTGGGCCTTCAAGTAGTCTTCCACGCTCTGGTCCCACTCCTCCCCTAGGCCGAGGCAGAGGCCTGGATCGGCGATGACGCCGAAGGAATCGTCACGGTCCTTGCGGTCCAAGGGATACATGCGGCAGGACCAGGGCCTGTCCTCGTAGACAGCGCACCCGTCCGGCCCGACGAATGGGCATCTCTTGCTCGGATCATCCCCCATCTTCAGCACGACCACTGGAAGTCCGGAGGGCCCTGCAAGGAGTGGGATGGTATGACGCCTTAGGAATTCCCCCGAGGGGAGCCCGAGCCTCTGTTTCAGTCGCAGGACATCGTAAGGGGTAAGGAATATGTTCACGTCCCGGCAACACTTGGTGAAGCACGCGAGTCCGGCGTGGCAACGGAACCGGAACCGGCTCTTGCTCGTCATCCCCTCCATGTCCCTTCGCCTCACCCCTTCGGGGCCAACCCTCGGCCATTGGCATATCCGCCATGAGCAGTAGACCCAAGGTGCAAAGACTCGGGGTCAGAGGCCCCCTCCCCTGCCACGGGTGGCGGAGCGGTGCCCAGGGAGCATGGCGGCACCCTTGCCCCACGACGGGGTGCCACAACAGGGCCAAGGCCGATGGTCTCTCCAGAGACAGTTGCCTTTCTTGACTCCTCGACGGGCCATCGAGTCTCGGACAAGACAGCTCCCCGCGACTTGGGCCACTAATCCTCCCCGCGGTACCTGGCCAGGGTCTCCATGATCAGCAGCTTCTCGTCCGGTGACCGACCGTATTTGCGGGCGATCCTCTCCACCAGGGTGCTGTGGCCTATCTCCACGCCCTCCTGACGTTTCAGGTCATGAAGCTCCTTCTCGTACCTGTAAACGGCCTTCAACAGCCGCACGACCAAGTCCTTCATGGGTCCCTCCAGCTCAGCGGGAACCGTCTCTCACAGGGGCGAACCCAGCTCCCCCGTGCTCAGTGCCCTGGCTGGCCCCCTGCTCCCTTAGGCGGAGAAATCCCGCTACCCCTGCCCATCTCCCTCCCGATCCAACGGGCATAGACCATCGCAGCGGTCCGGTACAGGAGATGGCTGAACTTGGAAAACGGCAGGTAGGCGAACAGAAACCAGACGAAGACCAGGTGGATGAAGTACACCGGGTAGGCCACAGCGGCCACGTCGGCCAGGCGAAGGAGCTCGGTGAGGAGCCCGGAGACGCCTGTGGCCAGTACCACAAGGAGGAAGAGCCAGTCGAAATATGTCGCCTTTCCTGCGTCATCCCCTGGGGATATACGGTGGGCTATTGCCAGCAAAGAGCCCAGGATCAGGATCACGGCACCGATGTTCCCTATCCATTTCACAGGGCTGCTCAGGGGATAAGGGGTCTGCTTGCCGAAGACATACACCCCGGCGGCCACACACGCGGTGGTCACGGCCAAGAGGATGAACCCCCACATGATGTTGAAGTGGGCCGTGTACCTGGGCCTGTTCACCACGCACTCCTTGAACCTCGCGTGCTTCAATATGTCGACCACTGTCCCAATGATGTATATGGTGATCCATTCCCAAGGGGAGTATCGGTACTCCCTCTTCGGCTTGGGGCCTGCTGCGCTCAGGGCGGTCCAGAACTTCTTTACGCCAAGCGCTGAGCACAAGACCGTCCAGATGGCGGTCAAGGGGAAGATCACGTCGATCACCGGCCATTGCGGGATGAACTTGCGATATATGATCTCACCTTCCGGGATCCCCAGGGTCCCCACCGCGGCCATGAAAAGCAAGAGGATCACCACCGGGATCCCGAAGACCACCGGGAGAAACCTCGGATCGTTGACCCACCTGGCCAAGAACTGGGGGGTGGCGTGCTCCAACATGGTCATGCGCCTCAAGGCGGCCAGGACATCGCCCGGCCTCGCCCCGCGCGGGCAGTGCTTGCTGCAGTCGTTGCATTGATGACAAAGCCACACATCGGGATCGCTCATGAGGCGCTCCCTCTGCCCCCATTGCCCCCACAACATCTCTTTTCTGGGAAATGGCCTGTCGTCTGGGGAGAGATTGCACACCACCGAGCAGGTGGCGCACTGAAAGCACTTCTTCAAGGTGTCGCCGCCGGCCGCCTTGACCTCCCTTATGAATCTCAGGTCCGGATCCAGGAGAATCGCATTTGACATCCGTGCCACCTCCTCGCCTTGATGATCCGAAGAACGTGCCTCTTATCGTCTCGGCGGTGCCGCAGTGGAAACCCGGGCGACCCAGGCCCCGCGGCACTCCATCACGGCCCTCAGAACCCCTTGTAAGGATTCGGCCCGATCTCCTTTATATTCTCGAGGAACTCATCGATGATCCCAGGTAACTTGTGATAGTCCGAGATCTCGATCTGCTCGATGCGTATCCTGCCCGACTCAAGGGCCAGGCGGTCCAGGGTCTCCTGCACCTTGCTCAGGCGGTAATTGGCAAGCTCGCTCCCTTTGGCGAAATGGCACTGATAATCGTTTCCATGGACGCAGCCCAGAAGGAGGACCCCGTCGATCCCTTTGGAGAGCGAGTCCGCGATCCAGATCAGATTGAGGGACCCAAGACAGCGCAGCGGTATGATGCGCATGTAGGGGTTGTACTTCAAGCCCTTCAGCCCCACCATGTCGAGGGCCGGATAGGCGTCGTTCTCGCAGGCCAACACCAGGATCCTCGGCTTCTCCTCCTCTTCCTCTGGCACCTCGATGGCCTTTATCATATTGCCTATCATCCCCACCGAGTAGTCCTTGAAGGATATGATCCTCTCGGGGCAGGAACCCATACAAATGGCACAGCGCCTGCACCTAGTGGGGTTGGGCAGGGGATTGGCCTTCTCGTCCTCGTTGTACATCCCGAAGGGGCACTCCTCCGTGCACCGCTTGCACTGGGTGCAGCGCTGCATGAAGAGATCAGGATAGGTCATGTCCCACGTCCTCGGATGCACGGCCCTTCCCTGATCCGTCAGCTCCACGCACTGGATCGCCTTCAGGGCGGCCCCCCGGGCGTCCTCCATGCTGAAGGAGATATCCATGGGCTGCCTGACAGGGCCGGCTGCGTAGATGCCGGTCCTTCGCGTCTCGTATGGGAAACAGATGAAGTGGGAGTCGGGGAACCCGTATTTCAGCTCTGGCAGCTCGGGCCCCTGACGGTACTCCAGGTTCAGGGTGCTCGACTTGATCATCCTGGTGGGGATCAGGAGCTGGGATGCGAGGTCCTTCTTCTTTCCCTCTTCCTCCTCCACCACGGGGGTCATCTCCTCTCCTAAGGCGGTCCTCGGGACCATGCCGGTGGCCAGGACCACCAGATCCACCTTCACCTGTATCCTCTCCCCCAGCAGGAGATCGTCCACCTCCACCGCCACGGATCCATCGGCCTGTGGTGCCACTGACACGACATCGCCCTTGGTCAAGAAGACCCCTTCTTCCTCCTGGATTCGTCTGTAGAAGTCCTCGTAGTGACCCGGTGTGCGGATGTCCTTGTAGAACACGAACACCTTCGACTCAGGGTTCTTCTCCCTGACGTAGAGGGCCTGCTTCAAGGAGGTCGCACAACACACGGTGGAGCAGTACGGGAGGTGCTCGGGATCCCTGGAGCCCGCGCACAGTATGAAGGCGGCGCTCGTCACCGGCCTTCCATCCGAGGGTCTCGACAGCGAGCCCTTGGCGGCCATCTCCTCCAGGGCCACGTTGGTGACGACGTTGGGGCTCTGACCGTATCCCAGGTGGGTCAGCTTGTTGGGGTCATAGGGCTCCCAACCTGTGGCCAGAACGATGGCCCCTATGCGCTCCTGGACCACACCCCCGTTCTGTTTGATGGAGACATCGAACATCCCTGGGGCCCCTGCTATCTTCTCCACCGTGGCGGAGGTGTAAATCTTGACCTTCTCCTCCTGTCTCAAGGCCTGAGCCAGATCCTGGTGATCCGGTGCCTCCGGGTCCCGGAACGGCCGGCTCTTGGGAAGCTGTTTGTACATCTTGGCGGCGAACCCGCCTAAGGCCGCCTCCCTCTCCACCAGGACCACCTCATAGCCGGCCTTGGAGGCATCCAGGGCAGAGGTCATGCCGGTGACGCCTCCACCCAAAACCAGTATCCTCTTGCTTATCTCCTCCTTGAATGGCTCGGGGGGGTCCATGCCCTGGACCCTCGTAATGCCCATGCGCAGCTGATCCTCGGCGAGCATCTGGATGTCCTCATCCACCCCCTCCTTGGCCTGTGGCTCGTGACACCAGGCCACCTGCTCCCTCAGATTGACCCGATCCATCACAGTGGTCAAAGGATCGAATGAGAAGACATCGGTCTTGGCCCTGGGCGAACAGGCAGCCAGCACGATGCCGTTGACGCCTTCCTCTTTGATGTCCTTCCGAATCTGGGCGATCCCTTCAGCGCCGCAAAGGTGAGCGTCCACCCTACAGACAGGGGCCTTGAATTCCCCTGTGGCCACCTTGGAGAGCCTCTCTGAGTCTACCACATCCCCGATCCCGCAACCCGTGCATATGTAAACTCCGATCTTCTTTTCCATCGGATCACCTCCGCACCGCAGATTGAATCGCCTTGAGGGCAGCGCCAGTGGCGTCTTGAACGGCCGCTGCCACATCCAGGGGCCTCTTGACCGTCCCGGCAGCATAGACACCCGGCCCGTCCATGACAAACCCGTAATCGTCAACGCTGGATGGGAGTCCTGTGACCCTCATGGCGCAGGGTGCCATGCCCGTTGCCAAGACCGCCATGTCCACCTTCACTCGGGATATGGCGCCCGCGGCCACCTCCTCGGCCTCCACGATCACGTCCTTGGTGCCGGGATCCTCCGTGATCCTGGCTACCTTCCCTTTGATCATCTTGACCCGGCCATCCTGCTGGACCTTTGCCAGGAAATCCTCGTTCCGGCCGAAGGCCCGGAGGTCGATGTAGAAGATGAAGACCTGGGAATCTGGATACTGCTCCCTCACCATACGGGCTTGTTTCAAGGAGGCTGTGCAACAGACCCTGGAACAGAAGGGCAGGTAGTTCTCGTCCCTCTGTCCGGCACACTGGCAAAAGACGATGGACTTGACCTCCTTGCCGTCCGAGGGCCTGAGGATCTTCCCCTTGGTAGGGCCGTTCTTCGCGGCCAACCTCTCCATCATCACATTGCTAATGACGTTGGTCACCTTTCCGAACCCCAGGTTCTCCATCTTGGAGGCATCGTACGGCTCCCATCCCGTGGCGACGATGATGGACGAGACGCCGAGCTCCACTGTCTCAGGCCGCATCTCCAGGTCGATGGCGCCATAGGGACAGGCGTCCCTGCACCTCTCGGCCTCCTCTGTCCCTATGATCTCCGGGGCCAGGACATAGCGCATGGGAAAGGCCATCTCGTGGGGGAGAAATGCGGCCTTTATCATGTCCATCCCATAGTTGAAAGGGTTGGGTATCTGGGTTTGACACGCCTCGGCGCACTTGCCGCAGGCAGTGCACCTCTCGTTTACGTACCTCGGTCTCAGTTGGACCTTCACCCTGAAGTCCCCTGCCTCACCCTGGACCTCGGTCACTTCGGCCATGGTGTGCACCACGAGGTTCGGGTTGTTCTTGATGCGTTTGAAGTTGATCTCCAGACCGCACGTGGGGGGGCAGAGTTTCGGGAAGTACTGGTTTATCTGGGCCACCCTCCCGCCCAGATAAGGAGCCCTCTCCACGAGATAGACCGGATGGCCCACCTCCGCCGCCTCCACGGCGGCGCTGATGCCGGCTATGCCCCCTCCTACGACCAAAATGGCCCCCCTTCCCTTGTTATCTCCCGCCATCACTCGCCTCCATCAATGGGTTTGCCCTCGGGCAGTGCGACGCCACATCGATCCAGACGTGAGCCACGACTCCCGGCAGTCATCCCTGCGAAGGCGGCAATGAGGTCATGCCGCATTGCAACCTTCGCGCGGATGACGGTTTTCCCTTGGGGACATCCCTTGCTGCCGCCATCGGCAGGGGCGCCCAAAAGAGTGCTCCAGGCGCCCACCGCAAGGCACCTGGAGCACTCGAGATATCCGTCCGCCCAAACGTCGGACGGTCTGCATTAAGCCGCCTTGACCTCACTTCTTGGCGGTTATCCAGTTGAGGACCGGTTTCTTCATCATCTCCCATTTCCCGGTGTTGGGATCCCACTTGCAGTTGACGAAGACCCGCCAGTTCTTCTCGTCCATGTTCGGGAAGTCCGCCCTGAAGTAGTATCCGGGCCACCTGGTCTCCTCCCTGAAGAGGATGGAGCGCATATGGGCCTCGGCCTGCCAAGTCCTCTGGACGTTCTCCCAGCACCTCATCAATTCATGAAGGTCCGCGGCCGCCAGCTTCTCGGAGTCCTCCTTGAGGAACTCCAGGAGCTCCAGGCCCCTCTCGAGCATCTTGGAGCTGGTGGTGAAGTCCGCGGACACCCCTCCGGAGTACTCGTCCATGATCTTCTGCAAACGGAACATGTACATCTTGGGCTTTATGTAGTTGGGGTTGATATCCGGATTGTCCGAGAGGTCCTTATGTTGCTCGTAGAGCGCCAGAGGCTTGAGGATCCTCTCCTTGAGGGCCTCGACCTGCTTTGGGTCCACCTTGGGCTGGGTGTTGTTGTCCACGATGAATGCCAGGGCACCCTTGGCCGCGATGCGTCCCTCGGCATGGGAGCCGTCGGAGAACTTGTGGCTGGATGCGCCGGAGGCATCCCCCGCGCAGAACAGCCCCTTGACCGTGGCCATACGGTTGTAGCCCCAGAAGTATTCCGGCGGGGCAACGTCCTCAGGCCCGCTCACCCAGGCACCAGAGGCGCCGGAGTGGGAACCGATGAAGTAAGGCTCGCAAGCCATGATCTCCGAGGCCTTGCTCTCTGGCTGGATGTTCTGGGCAGCCCAGAGTATCGCCTGGGAGATGGTCATGTCCAGGAAGTCCTCCCACGCCTCGGACTCGAGCTCCTTGAGCTTCTTCTTGGCGGCCTTCTCGTCTCCAGTGGAGGTGGCGATCTTCTCGATGGCCTCCTCGGTCCTCATATAGATGGGACCCTTGCCTTCCTTCATGTCGAGCATCCCCAGCCAGTTCCTCAGGTTGGCAGGGATCGGCTTTGCCAGGCCGTAGGGGGCCCACTTCTCCAGCTCGTCCTTCCTCTCCACCATGTAATCGCCGCCGAAGGCGTTGGTGGCCCTGGACTTGAACAGGAGGAACCACGCCCCCACCGGGCCGTAGGCATCCTTGAACCGAACCGGGATGAACCTCACTTCCTGGCAGGTCATCTCGGCCCCGGCCTTGATGGTGAAATAGGCGCTGGAGCCTGAGTTGAAGGGAGGATACCAGGATCGACCCAACCCCTCGCCGACGGAGCGCGGACGGAACACATGCACGGCACCGCCCATGGCAACCAGCACTGCCTTGGCCTTGAAGACATAGAACTTGTTCTCCCTCACGCTGAAGCCCACGGCCCCGGCGATCCTGTCCCCATCCATCAGGGGCTCGACGATGAAGACCCTCTCGAAGATCTCCCCGCCCGCCTCCTTCATGGCGTTCTTGGCCGCCTCTGCGACCACCACCTTGTACGACTCGCCGTTTATCATGAGCTGCCAACGGCCCTCGTGCACGTACTTGCCCTGCTCGTCCTTCCATATGGGGAGGCCCCACTTCTCGAACAGGTGCACCGTGGAGTCCACGTGACGGGCGATGTCATAGACCAGGTCCTCGCGGGTGATCCCCATGAGGTCGGTCCTCACATAGTCCACGTACTCCTCTGGCGTGTTGTCCCCCTCGCCCACTCCCACATACTGGTTCAGGGCGGAGAGGCCCATGGCCACGGCGCCGCTTCTATCCATGGCCGCCTTGTCCACCAGGGTGACCTTCAGGCCCTTCTTCTTGGCCCAATAGGCCGCCTCCACGGCCGCCCCGCAGGCCGCCATGCCCCCGCCACAAATCAACAGATCGGTAGTCACTTCGACAGTTTCAAAAGGCTGCATGGAACTCACCTCCTTAGGAAGATTGGGGCTACTTCTTCAGGGTCGGGACCTCTTTGAGCCACAGAGAACCCGGTTCCGTGAAAAGGACGGGGCTCTTGAGGTCGTCCGAGCCGGTCTCCCACCCACCATCAGGCACAGCGGATCCTTCGGGAGTGGTCCGGATGGGGAACTTGAACCGCTTGATCATCCCGTTGCGGAACTTGACCGTCCACATGATGGAGTCCGAGCTCCTCAGGGGGACCACAGAGGCGCCCATGGGGATGAAGTCGGCGTATCCGCGCACATCTACCGCCTGCTGCGGGCAGATCTTCACGCAGTTATAACACTCCCAGCACATCTCGGGTGCCCGGTTGTAGGCCTTCATGGTGTCCTTGTTGAGGACCATCAGGTCGTTGGGGCAGATGTACTGGCAGGCCGTCTTGTCCTGTCCCTTGCACCCGTCGCACTTCTCCAGTATCACGTAGCTTGGCATAAGCTCACCTCCTCAGGAACATTTCTCTCGTCACAAAACGCTGTCATCCACCTCAGTTGCCATGGCATATCCGCGGATCCTCCTCTTTCACCTCCTTTCACGGGTCGTCCGGCATACCCCCGCTTGGCCGCCACGCTGCGCCAGACCATCGGAGGCAGCAGCGACCGGATGCCCGATTCTTCACACCGACTTGAGAAACTCCCCTATGATGTTCACCGACTTGTGGGCCACCACCAGGTCGAATATCTTGTCCTTGACAGCACGGGGGAGCAACTCGATGCTCTTGGTAGTAGCGCTGTCGAACTTGGCCATGGGGAACTTCTTCAAGATCTCGTCCCTCTGCTCGGCGGTAGTGGGCACCCTCAGGACCTTGAGTCCTGCTAGCATCTCTTGACACATGTCTGCCAGGCCCGCTGCCTGGAGCTTGGCGTACCGCTCCTCGTTGATCCAGACGTTTATCGGAAAGGTCTCGGCCATGGGTTCTGTCCCTCCTCTTCGAGCTTTGGTTAGAGCTTGGGGAACGTGAAAACCGGGTTCCTGTGTTTGAGGTACTCCGGGGTCACGAAGGCGTCACCCCTGCCGTACTTCTCGGCGCACTCCTGGATGAGGTCGAAGACCTCAGGCCTGAAGATCAGCCTTGGGGGCTTGACCCCGTCCTGGATGATGCTCCGGATGAGGGTCCCGCTGAAGTTCTGGACCTTGTCCTTGTGAGCGCAAAGCCCCATATAGGTCACCTCCGCGCACTCCGGGCAGTACCACCACTCGAGCACCCGAACCGGCTTGATGTTCAGGTCCTTCTCGGAGAACTGGTCGAAGATCCTGTGCGCATCATATGGGTCGTAATAACTCCCAACCCCTGCGTGATCCCTGCCGAACATGTGGTGGGTGATCCCGAGGTTCGCCCTCAAGGCCGCGTGAAAGACCGCCTCCCTGGGACCCGCATAGCGCATGTCCCAAAGGGAGATGGAGGTGAGGTGCACGTCCTCACGGAAGTAACCGGCCTTCCTCAGGACGTCGTGGCAAAGGACGATGGCCTCGTCGATGTAATCTCCCGGACGTTTCTCCCCGATGATGGCGTTGACCACGACCCCGACCATCATCTTCTCCACAGGGAGCTCTCCGTAAGCCGAAAGCCAGGAACCCTTCATGAGCCATTCGTGGCCGGTGTGAGGCACGTTCCTGGTCTGGTGAGCGACGGTCCGAACCCAACCCTTCTCCTTTATCTTCTTGCGCATCTCCAGGGGGGTCAGGAAGAAGGGGGTGAAGGGCTCGTTGATGATGGGCTTGCCCACCATGGTTATCTTGCCGCCCAGGAACTTGTCCTTGTACTGGTAGGTCCGCTTCACGCCAGGATGTTTTTCCTCGGTCGTGCCGTAGACGTCCTTGGCCAGCTCCTTTTTGTCGTAGTCATAGATCTCCTCGATCTCGAAGATGGCGCAAGGATTCCCTTGGTAGGTCAGCAGGACCGAATCCCCTTCCTTGATCCCGTAATCAGCGATCTCCTTGTCCGAGAGGTCGAAGACGATGGGGATGCTCCAGACCGTTCCGTCCTTCAGACGCATCTTCTTGCAGACGCTCTCCACGTCCGCCTTTCCCATGAAGCCTTGCAGCGGAGAGAAGAACCCATACGCGAGATCGATGACCTCCACCGCCATCTGCTCCCGCACAGGGATCTGCTTCATGCCTTTGATCATCTCCGCGGCCTTCTGTGGCTCCAGGATTCGCTCGACGATCTCCTTTCCGCCATGACCGATCTCACCCATTAGCGTCCTCTCCTTTCTCTAAGATGTTTGAGGCATGGAACCGGCGGCCACCTCTTCGTCTCGCCCACCAAGGACCGCGACGTGGGCCCAGAAAAAGATCACTGACCGACACTGAATCCGAACCGCATCCCACTGACCTCACCTCCGGGCATAACCAAGGAGGGGACCAGCAAGACATGAACCGGGGGCCCCGGATCGAGAACGCGAAAAGAAACCCAGGGGGACAGGGCAAAAGGGGTGGGCAAAGAAGGGACCGATGAAGAAATCGCTCGAGGCAATCCACTGGTGCAGGTGTGCTTGAACCCTTGAGGAACTGTATGCGCGCTCAGACGTGTTTCGGTCCCTCCTCACGACCCCGAACTCGTGGATTCAGCAACCTCCGTACCACCATCGTCCTTTGGCCTTAACATTTTGATTTCACAATGGTTTTCTTGATCACCCCAGTGGCCCCACCGAGACCCTAGTGGGGAAACGTTGCAAAATCCTACAGTGCACTGCCGAGATGTGGCCCCAACGGCCCGTATGCACTGGCATTTCTACGTTATGTTGTCTTATTCTACTCAGTGTAGATTTTTTCAACACTGATCCCTCTCCCGTCCCGGGGCGAGCCCGAGGCAGGCGGGGCACGTGACCCCGTTCGGGATGGGGGATGAGTGGCCTGGGGCCCTCCCTCTGGCCCGGACCTCAAACGGGCAATGGCCGCACCTTGCTCGAGGCGTCGAGGTATTCTCTCAGGGCCGCCTTGGATTCCTGGGAGATCTCCAGGAACCTCAAGCCCACGACAAAGAGGTCCCCAGCCCCCGACATGCGTTCGTACCAAGTCGTCTCAGCCACGGCCTTCACGGCCTTCCCTGATGGGAGTTCGAATTGGAGATAGACCCTGTTTTTCCTCGCTGGCACGGAATCGTAGGATATGTGAAGCCCGTCGATCTCGATACACGGGGTCTCCATGGCGATGCCCTCGAGGCTCACGTCTCGAAGCACCCCCTCCAATAGCTGGGAGACCTCGGTCCCCTCCCCTTCCCGCACGATGTGGAACCGCACACCCCCTCGGAGATGGTGGCGCACAACACGACGACGTTCGCGGGCATCTCCTGATCTCTCTGCCTTCTTCAACCCTACCTCGCCCACCACGGAGAACGAAGAGCCTGGCAGGTGCCATCCAGGTATGTCGGAGGTCCTTGGCAGTCCTGAAGCCCGGCCTCGCCGGGTGTCCCAAAGGAGGCATCCCCTGCCCCCTGCCGAGCCCCTCTGACCCGAAGGGATTCAGCATTGGTCATGCCTTCGCAGGGAAGGCACGGATACCCCTCCCACCCCTCGACGTCACCGAAGCCACCCCTACCCCCTTGCAGGCAATCCAAGGCCGGTGCCTCCCGCCCTAGGTGTCGCGCCTTCGTTCGGGGTCCTGATGCACCCTCCACATATCGTCGTCGGTAAAGCACTTCTCCGCCTCTTCCACCTCCATGGCGTCCCCTTCGACGTCTCGCACCTGGGCCGCCCCGGACAAGACCTCCCGGTAGTACTCGTGCTGGATCAGGAGGTTCATCACCTCGTTGGTCCCGGTCCAGATCTGGGTGAGCCGGGAGTCACGGATTATCTTCTCGATGGGATAGACATTGGTGTATCCGATTCCCCCCATGATCTGCATGGCCTTGTTGGCGATATCCCATGCCGCATCTGTGGCGAATTTCTTGGCCTCGCTCACCAACCTTCGCGCATTCGGGGCCCCCCCATCCACAGCCTTGGCAGCCAGATAGACTAGGCCCCTGGCCGCATCCAACTGCGTGATGGCATCGGCCACCATGAAGCTCACCCCTTGGAACTCCCTGATGGGCCGACCGAAGGCGTGGCGGCGATGGCTGTAGCGCGCGGCGATCTCCAGGGCCGCCCTGGCCCCCCCCAGGCTGGCGGCGGCCGAGGTCATCCTCTCCGGTATCATCATCTGGTTGAAGACCATGGCCCCCCCGTGGAGTCCGCCGATGAGGTTCTCTTTGGGCACCCGCACGTCCCTGAAGACGAGCCTTCCCGTCCCCCCCCCACGAGTGCCCATGAGCCCGTAGATGTACTCGGCGCTCACACCAGGGCCGCGTTCGATGATGAGGGCGCTGATGCGCGAGTACTTGTGAGCCCCCTCCTCGAAGTTCGTCCTGCAATACACCAGGAACAGATCCGCCTCCGCCGCCCCCACCACGAACCTTTTCTGCCCGTTCACCGTGAAGAAGTCCCCATCCAAGACGGCCTTCGTAGTGGCCCCGAAGAAATCCGATCCCCCCCTCGGTTCGGTGAGGGCCTCGGCGCTGATCAGTCTTCCTTGGAGTATGGGGCGCAGGTAGCGTTCTTTCTGCTCATCCGAGCCAAAGACATGAAGGGCCTCCCCCACGATGGATGGCATCACGAACGCACACCCCAAGGCGGTCCCCAGGACCCCCACCTCCTCCTCGGCGGCCACCTCCGCCACCCATGGCAGGCCCCTGCCTCCCCATCTTGGATCGAAACGGAGCCCCAGGAGTCCATGGGCCGCGAGTTTCTGGACGAATTCGCGGGGGTACCTTATCTCCTCCCGATCCATGGCACGGATGTAATCCGCAGGGACCTCCTCCCGGACAAACCTCCGCACCTCATCTCGAACAGCCTTGGCCTCCTCGGTCATGAGCACGTCATAGTACATGGCCTCCTCCTCGCTAGGGCAGTCCGTCCCACCCATTCCATGACGCGTTGGCCCTCCGAGGGATGTCCGCTTCGCCCTTCAGGGACCCCCTCCGCCGGTTCCAGCCCTTGCCTCTCGCAAGCCCCGTACTGCCTGCGCACCGCGGCTCACACGACCCTCCTGCACCAGGATGACCGTACGTGTGCCCGCGGGGCCAATCACCTGAGGGCCAGCGGGAAGTGGCCCTCCTCCATGCCAAGCCATCAGCGGAATCGACGGGGCAACAGGCTTCCGCCCATCCCCGCTTCATGTCATTTGCCCCGCTTCGTCGCCGGAAAGCGGTCCGGGAAGTCCGTCATGATCCCATCCACCCCCATATCGAGAAGGCCCTTCATCCTCTCAGGCTCGTTGACTGTCCACACGTGAACCTCGAGCCCGCAGCCATGGGCCGCCTCGATGAGTTCAGCCGTTATGTAATCCCTCCCGGAGAGGCGGTCGGGTATCTGGAGGGCCTGGCCTGGCAAACGTATCTCTCCCCTCCTTCCGCCGGCGATCCACTGGGCGAGCGCAATGCCTTCCTCGCGGGAGGTCCCGGTGGCCACCCGGTCTCCGAAACGGCCCCTCAGGCGATGGAGGATGGCCCCGCTTTCCGATGCGAGGAGGACCCGATCCAAGGCCATGTGGTGCATCAACACCTCTTCCAGTACAGCGCCCATCTCCGGGTCATCGTCCTTCACCTCTATGTTCAGCATGGCCTGGGGCAAGGCCATCAAGACCTCCTCCAAGGTCGGGATGGTTATCCCTTTGTCGCGAAAGGGATACGGGTCCTCTCCATCGGAGAAGAAGCGATAGCCGGCATCCAGCTCCTGGATCTCCTGTAACGTCATATCCTTCACCGACCCAGAGCCATCCGTCGTGCGGTCCACCGTCCCATCGTGAATGACCACCAGATGTCCATCCCGGCTCATCCAGAGGTCGAGCTCGAGGTACGGGGCCCCCATCTCCATCGCGAGGAAAAAGGCCATCAAGGTGTTCTCAGGCCTGTGTCCCGAGGCACCTCGGTGGGCGAACAGCCTGGGGCGAGGAAGGCTGGAGAAGAAACGGAACGATCCCAGGGTCCTCATCGTATCGACACCTGCCTCCCACGGGCTGGTGCGGGGCGATCCCCGACCAATGCCCCTTCACCCTATCAGATCGGCAAACTATCTACCACACCGCCAAGGGCCTTTCAAGGGCGGACGCCTTGACCGGGTGGCTTGGCTGGGATAAGTTTGACCCAGTGAGGGAGCCAGTGAGAGTCCCTTCATCTTCTGTCAAAGGACATGGCCGAGCGATCCCATGGGGTGGGCGCCGGGGTGTAGTGTCTCTGTCCATCTTGACATGGGTCTTTCTCGTAGGGGTCGCTCATGGCTTGGAGGTCAGTCCCCGGCTTCAGGAGCTCCTGCCGGGTTTGGGATGGATCTCCTGGGATGGCGGCACCGCTTGCAGGTCAGGGGATCCGGCCATAGGTGTGCTGGCCGCGGACCCGGAGCGCTTTCGATTCCAGGTCCTCCACTATGCCTGGCAAGGGCACTCCCAGCCTCTGACACTTTGGGAGTGGTTCGACACCGTATCGCCCCTGGCCCTCTTCAACGCCGGGCAATACTACCCCGATTACTCGTACATGGGCCTCCTCATCCACCAGGGGAGATCGATCAGGGGGCGCCTGCATCCCCTGTTCCAGGCCCTGTTCGTGGCAGAACCAGCAGACGAGATGCCTCCTCGGGCCAGGATCATCGACTTGGCCAACGATGCCTTCGACCCCAAGCAGCCTGCCTATCTTGAGGCGGCGCAGTCCTTCATGCTCCTGGACCGCACTGGCTCCATCCGAGTGCAGAAGACCCCGAACGTGGCCAACCGGACCGTGGTCGCCGAGGGTCGTGATGGGAGGCTGTGGATCTTCGTGACGCGCGGGGGTTACACACTTTGGGAACTGGGTGAACTCCTGCGATCCGGTCCCTTCCCCATAGCCCAGGCCATGTCCATGGACGGCGGGGACGAGGCCCAGCTCCTGGTGCGAGTGGGGGGTTTTCTATACGACAGCATGGGCCCATGGGATGCTGCAGGGGGAACCGGCCAGCCCGGACCGCGAGCTAGGACCCCTCTTCCGACCGTGGTGGGGATCTTCCCGAGATATCGATGAAGGCAATGGCAGGCCGCTACCCCCCCTGCCTGAAGGCTGGCAAGGGACACCTTGGAACCAGCATGGCACACCGGATCCCTCCCGCCACACTGGGGCGTTCCTTACGACTGTGCGGTCCTCGACTCCTCACGCATCCGTCGGTGGGTCAGTAGTCGCTGTCGACGATGGGCAAATATTCGATGAGGTAAGAGAACCCCCCCTTTCCTATCTTCACCAGGGAGGTGTGCCGCCGCAGGCTGTCTTTGCAGTCTGGGTACCGGGACTCCGACGACTTGAGCCCATCCGCCACGTAGACTATGCGGCTGTTGAGATTCATCTCATCGAAGTCGTCCGGGACCTCGATGGTCACCACGTGGGGCTCCGGGACCTCAGGGCCCAGGGGGTGTCCCTGATTCGATTTGGTCTTCATGCTGGAGCCTTCCTCGTCAAGTTCCTCAGTATGATACCGAAAGACGTCCGTCTGTTCAAGGTCGCCGACCTTCGAGGTACCGCGGCCTCGGTTCCTCCCCGCCAACCCCCGACCCACACCCCCCGAACCGGGCTATATCAAGGCATCCGCCATCCACCCCAACTTCACGAGATCGATACAACTGGGATCCGCCACCCCTAGGCCGAACCTCTCCTGAGCCATCCGCACGTGCTTGGGCGAAACCGCCAAGGGCTGCTCCCCGCGGAAGTGATCGCGCCTCTTGGCCTCCAGGATCCGAAGTCCGGTGGCATCCACGGCCACAGGGTCGATCCCTACCAATATCCCATTGTAGGGCCAGACGTATGCCTTGCTGAAGTGATGAGGGCCTCTGCCGTGAAACAGGGGGGTGAGCATGACCAGGATGTTGAGGCGAGTCTTGCCCTTGACGCCGGGCAGGTCCCACAGACCTGCCAGCCCCGCACAGGAATCGTCATGCCAACTAGGCGGGTCCTCGGAAAACATTATGTAGTTCTTTATGACACCCCCGATCCCTGCCCAGTGATGGGTCCTCAAAGGGCGGACGTTGATCAGGGCAGTGGCCCTCTGAAAGACCTGGTTTCTCAGGACCTTTCGATCCTCGATGGCGATATGGCCCTCGGAGACGCCGGCCTGGATCAGCCTCGCCTTGATGGCGGCCTCCAGTTGCGGGGGGGTGGGCAGGAAGTGCCATTCATTGCTCTTTATACCCACGATGTCCTGGGGTTGGACCAGACGTCTCCACGCCTCGGCCGGGTCCGACACCTCCAGCAGGGCCGTGACCGCCTGGTCGAGCATCCGCGCCACGACCTCACCGTTGACACCCCCCCCTTCGCCCGTTGCCCTGGGATCGCGCACGAGGACCACTCTGGCCCTCTTACCAGGGCCGGCCGACACACCTGCCTGGGCCTCTCCAGTGGGCCAGACCCCCGCACCCATGAGGGCGATCCCCACCGTACCTCTCAGCAGGTCCCGCCTGGTCATACCCCCGGCACGTTCGCTCATCCCTCCCTACCCCCTCGCCCACCGGTGAGGACCAAAGCGAGCATGGAGTCCGCCTCGGCCCTGGATCCCGCATCGAAGACCGCCGCCAGGAGATCCCCCTGGGAGCGGACCCCGACCCACTTTCCGCCTTCTACCTGTGCCACCCCTCCCTCTTCGGCCTCCGGCAGGTATCCTGCCAGGAACCTTTCATGGGCCGCCTCGGCCTCCTGAGTCGAAGGGTATCTCACCACTACGAGTACCACTTCCTCATGGGCGCCTTGGACATCCGAACCATACCTGGCCAGCACCCCCTCTGTCCTGGAATCAAGACCCAGAAGGTTACGGTCTGCGATGAAATAATAGCTGTTGAGGGAGGTGTGGTCGTGAAAGTAACGGACCTGAGCCCTCAGTCGATCCTTGGCCGGCAGTATCCTGAGGAGCCACGGCGGTGTCCCTGTATCCGGGATGGCCGAGGCGATGGCCCTGCCGAGGTCGAGCACTGCCCTGGCAGATGCCTCGTTCTCTTCCAACGTCAAGACCGATACGAAGAAGGTCCCCTTCCAGAACTGAAGCGCCCCCTCTAGGTACTCGGAATCATTGCCCACACCGGCCTGCCCTTCACGCCGGAGGTCGTGGTGGTACACCCCGTAGGCATCGGCCGATGAGCCCATCTCGAAGATGTCCGCTATGATGTCGGGTTGCCCTGGCCTCGAGTACCTCCTGGCCAAGACCCTTCTCACGTCAAAGGACCTGTAGACCTCGGCCCCTCCATCGAGATAGTCGAAAAGGGTCTCTCGGTCGTAGATGGCATCTTCCCCTTCGCGAACCCATCCATGGATCTCCGGAGGCAGCATCGAGCCCACGGCAGACACGGTCGCACACCCCCACAGCACGGAAAATGCCCCGCAGATAGCAACCCCGAGGGCAGCCAGGCCCCAACCCCTGGGACTGGAGCACCGACGTCCAAAAACCCTTTTCTGCCCGATCAAGTCTTGTCCCCTCCCCAGCTGCCCGCGACACCCGAGCCCCAAAGGGAAGGCCACTCCCTGGCCCTCGTGAATTATACAGGCCCTGCGTTCTTCATTCCAAGCTCTCCTTTGCCAGGGCAGCCGGAAGCGAGGCGCAAGCCCAGGATACCATTGCAAGACGGGGCCCCCTCGCTTCAGGATCTTCCCGGCGCGACCCGCTGCCCGGCAAGGCCACTGCTCGCCCTTGTGGCTCGAGGGGCTGGCCTGCCGGTTTCCCTTGGCCGAGGATGGCTGCCACAAGGGTCCTCCAAGTCCCTTCTGCCGCGCGGTGTGGAGACCCTGAGCAAGAAGTTTTCCTTGACTTGCCGGGTGAGGTCCTCTTATCCTCCGGGAGAAGAGCGCAAACTGCTGCAAAGGGCTTGCGGGATGGAACGAGACCGAGGTGGATGAAAGGTGGCTGCCGACCCCTGGGAGCTCCAGCTCAGACTCTGGATCCTGGAGGCCCTCGAGACCGAAGGTGGGGGCGCGCAGGCCTTCCTCGTGGCAGAGAAGGTCGGAGGGCGGCTCGCGAAACTAGATGACCATCTGGACAGGCTCTTCATGGATACGCTGACCAAGTACGGCGTCTCCCCTGCGGAAGGGAGGGCGTTTCGGGGCGATTTCTTGGCCTGGGCCAAGTCCGAGGGCCAAACAGAGGTGAGGCCGAGCTGGAAGGAAGACCTCGTGCGCGTGGCCAATCAGCTCATGGTAGAGGGATACCTGAAGAAGGATTCGCCTCGTGGCTCCTGGGAGATCTCCCGCAAGGGGATGGGCTACCTGATGAGTGGGGAGCTGATCGAGGAGATCAGGTCCCTGAGAACGACCGTTGGTACAGGGGGGCGCGAGCCTTGAAAGGGGGCCTCCTGGGGTCTTGGTAGGGCCCATGGACACGGAGCGAGGACCGTCAAATCCACCCATGCCCGGCGCTGTGGGCTCGCACAGTGTCGGGGACGAGGCAGTGATCGAGCCCCGGCGAGGCAAAGGGGAGAAGGACGTCCCGGCGGGGGTGATCATGAGTTTCACCCCTTTGGACCTGGTGTTGATACGCAAGGCCATGGGGCTCCAAGAGGCGCCCTGCCGGGGCATCGATTTCGCGAGGTTATGGTCGTCCGCCGGCGGCGGACAAGAGGTGGGCTTGGCAGGGTGGGCCATGGGGGCCCCCATGGCCGTGTACCTCATGGAAAGGCTCATAGCCCTTGGGGCCAGACGGATATTGGGGGTGGGGTCGTGTGGCTCGCTTCAGCCCCGCCTGAGGATCGGAGATGTGATCCTCCCCACAGGGGCCACCATCGAGGAGGGGACCTCGGCCCACTATCGGGGAGAGGGCGTCACCACCGCTCCGGACCCAACCCTCTTGGAGGCGCTGAGGGAGGCGCTGGTGGCAGAGGGGATCGATCCCGCCTTGGGGCCTGTCTGGACAACGGACGCCCCTTTCCGGGAAACCGTGCGGAAGGTGAGCCGATATCGCGACGAGGGCCTGCTGGCGGTCGAGATGGAGGCGTCGGCCCTAATGACCGTGGCCTCTTTCAGAAGGGTGGGCTTCTGCAGCCTCCTGGTGGTCAGTGACGAGTTGGGCGACCTGAAGTGGAGAAGAGGCTTCACCAACCCCCATTTCTTGGAAAGGCTCGCACAGGTGACTCGTGTGGCGGTCAGGGTCCTGAGAGAGATGGCCGATTCTAAGGCCTGAGGCGGATGTGCTGCCATCCTGGAAGTGCACGGCTTGGAAAGGATAGGTGAGATCATCTCGCGGGTAATGACCCGCGAAGGCTACGAGAAACGCAGCCGTCAGGGGCCGATCTATGACCTCTGGCCACAGGTGGTGGGGGGGCTGCTCGCTGAGAAGTGCCGGCCCATCGCCATACAGAAGGGTGTGCTCATCGTGCAGGTCGACGATTCCGTCTGGATGCACGAGCTCCAGATACAGAAGTATCAGATCTTGGAGAGACTTTGGGAACTCGCGGGAAAGGACGAGGTCTCGGACATCCGATGGACCGCCAGGGGCCACAGGCCCCCCCCACATCGTCACACCCGAAGGACCCTTTCTCCGGAGCGCCCCTCCAGACCCCTCACACCGGACGAGAGGGCATGGATAGAGGCAGTGGCCTCCCAGGTCCAAGACGGTGAGTTGGGGGACATCGTCCGAAGGGTCTTGATGCGTTACCTGAGGGCACCACAAAGGGGAGGGGACCGCCACGACCGACCCCCTGACCCTTCCGGATCGTCCGACCAGCCTCTGTGACCCGTTCCACGAGTTCCATGAGGCCCGCTGGTCGTAAGGACCTCCCAGCAACCGACCACCCACTCGGCGCCTCGCATCGGCTGTGGAGCCAGAGCTCAGATCATCGCGTAGATCCCTTCCAACTCCTCGGTATACGCGTTGCCGTTCCTGTAAAGGATCAGTGGAGGGAGGACCTCCAGCCCCTCCCTCCCCCCGCGAACAGACTCCAACAGGGCCATGCATGCGGGGAGCTCTTTGCGGCCATGCACCATCCTGAGCCTCTTTGGCTCGAAGCCGTATCCCCGGAGGCAGCCCAGCAGACTCGCCAACCTCGCCGGGGGGTAACAGAGCCATAGCCTCCCCTTTGTCCTCAGGAGATATCTGGCCGCATCGACCACGGCCTCCACGGATCCGGTGAGCTCGTGGCGCGCTTGGGCCCGCGACCGGTTCGGGCTCACCCTGCCCGACCCCGAAGGATGGTAGGGCGGGTTGCTGACCACATGATCGAACGACTGCGGTGGAAAGATCCCTGCCACATCCCGATAATCCCCCCTGAGGATCCTCACCTTCGTCCCCAGGCCATTGATGCGGACGGACCTAGAGGCCATGTCTGCCAGCCCCTCCTGTACCTCCAGGCCAACGACCTCCCTAGCTTCTCCCCTCATGGCCAGGACAATGGGGATGACACCGCTGCCCGTGCCCAGGTCGATCACCCTACCCCCCCGCAGCGGTGAGGCGAAATTGGCCAAGAGGATGGGTTCCATGGAAAACCTGTAACCCTCTCGCTTTTGGAGTATACGAACCCGCCCACTGAAGAGATCGTCCAAGGTCTCATCTCGGTGGATCAGGAGATCTTCCATGCAAGAGCTCGCACCTCAGGGCTGATCCAGGCTCCTAGTTCCCCTCTCGCCCTTCCATGATGTTCATCACGAGACCGGAGAGGAGCTTCGGGTAGAAGTACGTGGCCTTGTGTGGCATCTTGCACCGGGCGGTGGCCACGGCTTGCAGCTGTTCTATCTTGGTGGGGTTCATGATGAAGGCCATCTGCACCTCCCCTGCCCGGACCCTTCTGAGGCTCTCGAAGGCGTCGTGCAGATACGAGAGGTGTTTGTCCCCTGGGTCAGACACGTCGATCCCCAAGATCCTTCGAAATATCACCTCATGGAGGACGGTCACGTCCAGAGAACGCAGACACTCCGGGACGTGTTCGAAGCCCATGGCCATCCCCTCGGCATCCCGCGGGCTCAGGATCCAACAGGACTCCAGGCCGTGCAAGGCCATCCCGATGGCGCATCCCGACCTCCCCCTCTCCTGCACCAGCTTGAGGAAGGCCCTGATATCGCTCGTCTCATCGAGGGACCGCCTCGAAGGGACCTCCAGGCACAGGAAGTCCTCTCCCAGGCGTCGAAGGAAGGCGGCCTGATCCAATTCAGTCAGCCCTCCAACCATCTTGTGGGTGGGGAGGATGACCAACCCCTGGTCCTCCATGGGGGTCAGGTACATCATGGTCCACTGGAGGGGATCTCCAAGGCCCATTGCCGCAACACCCCCACGGTTCTCCTCCCAGTAGCTCATGCATGTCTCGTACCGATGGTGTCCGTCCGCTATGAAGACGGGCTTGTCCCTCATGGCCCGAACGAGTCCCCGGATGGCCTCGGGCTCCTCTACAGCCCACATGGTGTGTTCGACCCCATTTCTGTCCAGCAGGGAGATGATCGGCCGACGACCATGAATCATCGATGCAGCTCGCACATCCCCGTGCGGATCCGGGTAGATGGAGAATATGGGGTTGAAATGAGCGCGCGTCGCCCTGATGAGGCGAAGCCTGTCCGTCCTGTGCTTGGAGAAGGTCTCCTCGTGGGGGAATACCCTGCCGCTGCCTAGGGGTTCGAGGCGAACCAGGGCCACGAAGCCTGTCCGGACCAGTGCCCCCCCCTCCGGCCCAGTGAAGGCCTGCCTATAGATGTAGATGGAGGGGCTCTCGTCTCGCAGGAGGATCCCTTCCTCCCTCCACTGTCTCAGGTAGAACGCCGCCCTGCTGTAACGATTCTCGTCCTCGTCATCGCCCGGGAGCTCCTGGCCGAAGTCCAGGTGCACCACGTTCCAGGGGTGCCTTCGGTGAAGGAACCTCTGCTCGGCAGGTTCTATCACATCGTACGGAGGGGCTACAACCTCCTCCAGGTCGGGCACCTTCTTGGGGTTGTACCTCCAGCCGCGAAAGGGCGCGATGTCCACCATGACGTCCCTCAAAAGAAGGGCCCCACAGGGGGCCCTCCCTCCACTGTCTCCATCAGCCTCACTCGACTATCCTTGTATCACATAAACCCGCAGCGGACAAGGGATCTTGATCGGTTCGGGCCAACGCGCGTATGATGGGTTTGCAAATCTCCAAGGGGGTTCCTCCATGAGCAAAGAGGTGTCCAAGAAGATAGTCCTCTATTTCACGAAGGCGACCTGGGACAAGCCCATCGTCTACAGGCTCGTCAAGGATTACGACCTCGTGTTCAACATCCTCAAGGCCCAGCTCCTCCCTCGTCAAGAGAGCTACATGGTGATGGAGCTCAGTGGTCCACAGGCCAATTACCGCAAAGGCATCCGGTACCTGAAGGAGTGCGGGATCACCGTAAAGCCCGTGGACAAGGACATCCAGAGGGACGAAGAGAGGTGTTATCACTGTGGTGCCTGCATCGCCATATGTACGACCCACGCCCTCCACATGGATCCCGAGACCAAGGAGATTCGCTTCGACAACAAACTCTGCACTGGATGCGGCCTTTGCATGCCCATCTGCCCCACGAGGGCAATGCAGGTGGCCCTGGTCTGAGCCCCCGATGCCATGCGCCCCTCTGTCCCACGAAGACTCAGGATCTGGGCAGCCATGAGCGGCGGGGTGGACAGCTCCACCGCCGCTGCCATCTTGGCGAGTCAAGGGCATCTCATCCAAGGGGTCTTCCTGGAGTTGTGGGATTGCTCCATTTCCCGCCCAAAGGGCAAGCCGACTTGCTGTTCTCCCAGGGACCGGGCCGACGCCAAGTCAGTGGCCGAGCATCTGGGCATACCGTTTGTGGTGTTGGACCTAAGTCGGGTGTTCAGGGACAGGGTCATAGAGGACTTCGTCAGGGATTACAGAGAGGGTCGCACACCCAATCCTTGCATCCTGTGCAACGAAAGGGTGAAGTTCGGGAGTCTCCTGGAGATGGCGCTGTCGGAAGGGGCGGATTGCGTCTGCAGCGGGCACTATGCCATCAACGAATGGGACGAAGCTGCTGGCCTCTTCCGCCTGAGGAAGGCCACGGACCGCCAGAAGGATCAGTCATACCTCCTGTTCTCGCTGGGGCAGGACCAGTTGTCCAGGATCCTTTTCCCACTGGGCAGTCTCTCCAAGGCGAAGGTCCGTGGGCTGGCACAGACCCTGGGGCTTCCAGTGGCCGGCAAGAGGGAGAGCCAGGAGATCTGTTTCATCCCTGACAATGACTATCGAGGATTCATCGAGACATACCTGCCCCATGACGATCTGCGGGCAGGGCCCATCTCCGACATCCATGGCCGAGTCGTTGGCAGGCACCGGGGTATCCACTCGTTCACGGTGGGGCAGCGTCGGGGGATCGGGATCCCTCACAAAGAGCCTCTGTACGTCGTCGAGATAAGGGCTCGAACCCGGGAGGTGGTCGTGGGACCCAGGGCAAGGCTCTTGGCCACTGGCCTCGAGGCCCGGGGAGTCAGTTGGGTCTCCGGGGCCCCACCCAGGAGCCCCTTCCGGGCCATGGCCCGCATAAGGTATCGGCACCGCGAGGAATGGGCCAGCGTGACCACGCTGGATGACGGCAGGATCCGGGTGGACTTCGATGTGCCTCAGGCTGCCATCACGCCCGGCCAAGCGGTGGTGCTATATCAGGGCGACGAGGTCCTGGGAGGAGGATGGATCACGGGGGTCGCACATGGCTCCTAGGGTCAGCATCCACACACTGGGATGTAAGGTCAACCAGTACGACGGGGCGATGCTCCGCGAGGCGCTGGAACACGAGGGATTCCACGTAGTCGAGCCGGGGGGCGAGGCCGACGCGGTGGTGGTGAACACCTGCACGGTGACCTCGGCCACGGACCGCCAGAACCGCCAGCTCATCCGTCGAGTCAGAAGGGCCAACCCAAGGGCCTTGTTGGTGATCACTGGATGCCAAGCAGAGGCCTTTCCCGAGGTCCTGGAGGGGATGCCGGAGGTGGACTTGGTCTTGGGCAACAAACGAAAGGGAGAGATCCCTCGGGCTATCCTCGAGGCCTTGCATCAAGAGGACATACTGAAAAGGCTCCCACCCTCTACTGGCCCCTCTTGGCAAAGGGGGGTCCGTCGCCTCCCGGGTCACACCCGCGCCTTCCTCAAGGTCCAGGATGGATGCGACGCCCGATGCGCTTACTGCATCGTGCCTCGCGCCCGGGGGGCGAGCCGCTCCAGGACTCCGGCCTCCATCGTCGAAGAGCTCGGGCACATGGAGGAGGCAGGGATCAAGGAGGTGGTCCTCACAGGGGTGAACCTCGGAAGCTACGGGAAGGACCTAGAACCTCCCTGGTCCCTGGCGGGACTCCTCCGGGAGATCCTCGCACGGTGCACGGTCCCGAGGATCCGTTTGAGCTCTATCGAACCGCTGGAGCTCGGAGAGGATCTGCTTCATTGCATGATGGCCCAAGGGCGCATATGCCCGCATCTCCATGTGCCCCTCCAGAGTGGGGACGACGAGGTCCTTCGCATGATGAACCGGCCGTACGCCACTGCCCAGTACCTGGAAAGGGCCGAGCTGGCCAGGGACCTGCTCCCGGACCTGACCTGGGGATGCGACGTCATGGTCGGGTTCCCAGGTGAGACCCCCGCCCATTTCCAGAGGACGGTGGAATTCTTGGGGCGACTCCCCCTGACGTACCTCCACGTCTTTCCCTTTTCCCCTCGGCCGGGGACCGTCGCGTGGGGATTGCCGCATCGCGTCCCGACACAGGAGGTGAAGGCCAGGGCCATGGCCCTCCGCGAGATCTCCCATGAACGTCGAAAAGGGGCAATGGCCTCCTACGTCGGCAGGGAGCTCACCGTGCTGGCGGAGAGGCCTTGGAAGGGGTCGCCGGGATGGATCGAAGGGCTCACTGCCAATTACCTGAGGGTTCGGTTCCGCGGAGGGCCGGAATTGCACAACCAGATCGTGGCCGTCCGCCTCGTGGGCATCCAAGGGGCGCATCTCATCGCGGAACGCTTGTAGGAGGAGGTCCATCATCCTGGGTGGCGATGTGCCCGTGGGTACTGCGCCTGTTGCACACCCCATGGGAGGGGGCATCCCCCAGTCCACTGGATAGCGTTGGGCGAGAACGAGGAGGAAAGGGAGGCAGAGATGAAGGCAAGATGGATGCTCGTGATGGCGCTGGCGATAGGACCCCTTGGCGTGACGCCTTGGCAGGGTGGTGCCCAATCCCAGCCGTCACCTCAACCCGTCCTCCAGCCGACCGAGGTGCGGATACAAGGCACAGACACCATCAAGGGCCTCCTGGAGCGTCTCGCCGGGCGGGAGGTAACGCTGAACCTCACAGGTGGGGGTGAGTCGACAGGCACCGCGGCCGGGGTGGAGACACAGCTCGTGCATATAGCCAAACTCAGGGGGAGGGAGTTCTATGATCCTGTGGTGCCCCTGGACGTCGTAAGCTCGCTGACCGTCAGGGCCCGGGCCACGTGAGGAGCCGAAGGGACCCTTTGGCCCGGGCCACTGGTACGGTCCCTGAAAGCTCCCTGCGGGGACACCTAACGGGCCCTGCACGTATTGGGGGGACCCTTGATGGTAGCCTCCATCTCCTTGGAGGACCTCATCACCATCCCCTTGGCTGGAGGCACGCGGCGCTGTCCCTCTGGCTTCAGACGGAGCTTCAAGGCCCCTTCAGGGCATGTGCCCACACAGAGGCCGCACCCGATACATCTCTCAGGATCGATTCGAGCGGTGTCCTCCTCAGCCATGCTGATGGCGCCCATAGGGCAACGACCCAGGCAGCCCTGGCACCCTGTGCACAAGTCAGGCTCCACCACCGTGTAGTAGTTCGTAGCGGCTACGGCCGCGGGCCTGCGAAGCCCCTTGAGAAATATCAGCCCTTGACAACAGTCTCGACAGCAGTTGCACAAGGAGCCAGGATCCTGGCTGTTCGCCATCTGGTGGACGAGTCCCACCCTCTGCGCCTCCTCCAGCATGGCCACCGCCTCATCCTTCGAGATGGGGCGGCCCATGCCCAGGACCTTGTAGTAGTCAGCATAGAAGTCGAACATCATGCACACTTCCCTGGGCCGGTTGCAGCCCTGTCCCAGGACCTGGCGCATGTCATGACATGCACAGGCAGTGAGGACGATGAGGTCCTTGGTCAAGACGATGGACTTGACGTCATCGTACGGGGCCACTGCCAGGCCCGGATCCACCGCAGAGCCCACAGGGATGTTCCTGACGGCAACCGGCCCCCTCGTGAAGACACCGGCCTTGAAGTGGGCATCGATCAGTTGGGCCGTCTCCTTGTCCAGGCGCCTGGCGATATGCTCCCAGATGCCATGACTCCAGGGGGCCGCGGCATAGTAGGTGGGCTCCCCAGGCCTCTTGGGAAACCTCGGGAAGGTATGGCCCTTCCTCGTCATGCGCTGCAGGATCTCTTCCACTAGTTGCGGGCTCCGCCCCACCTCTGTGGCGATCTCCTCGGCGGTGCGCAACTCGGCGGTGAGATGCAAGTACATCTCGGCCTCCTCTTCGGTGAAGACCTTCTTGAGCACCTCCATCTCGACCCCTGACTCCGTGGTCGCGAACCCATGAGAGTATTGGTCCAGCCGCTCCCTCAGCCTGCGATAGACGTCACTGCCTCCCATCTCCCCCTCCTACGACTGGCCGGAATCTCGAACCGTGGGCCTCGCTGATGCGGGTGAACGCCCCTTGGCGCACGGGGTGGCCCTTCCCGCTCTGCGGGCGCATCTTCCATGGCCTATCTCGCATACACCCGAAGAAAGCCCTTGAGCCTCCTCCAGTGTATCTTTCGCCTCTCGCGGATCAGGCTGTAGTAGACCCCCTCCACAAAGGACTTGTCCACCTGTCTCATGATGATCTTCTGGTCCACGAGATACTGGATGGCGTTGGCGTAGTTCACGTTGGAGAGGGATTCGGGGAGCTGTATCTTGCCTGTCTGGTAGAAACGGTATCCGGTGAACCTCACCCGCCACATGAACATCCTCTGCGAAAGCCTTCTGCTCGCTATGGCCTTCAGCGATGAACCCACCACGAAATAGGACTCGAAGTAGCTCTGAAGGAGCCGAGCCAGAAGAACGAGCTCCTGCCTACGTCCGGACGGCACGGAGAAGCCACCGTTGAGGCCTCGGACCAGGTTTCTCGCCATCATGCGCTCCAGGGTCCTTCGCGTGCGCGCTTCCAAGTCCTCTTCAGGGGGGAAGACGAACTCCTGCTGGAAGAAGTCCTTGAGGAAGGAGACGTCATCCAGCAGTCGCTCCATGGAGACCGCCGAGGAGCCAGCCGAGAGCAGCGAGACAGATACGAAGGCCCCTGGGATGAAGTAGTGCAGGATGCTGTTCTTGTGGTAGTCCAGCGCCCGGCGGTTCCTGTCCTGTATCTCGTAGATCCAATCCTCCACATCCTCATCGTCCGCCTCCCTTCCCATCCCCACGCGCTGTATCAGCCTCTCCTTCTGGAAAAGCTCCAGGGTCTCGCGGAGGGCCCTGGGCACCTGTTCGGCTTGGCTCAAAGAGGAGGACAGCCGCGCCCCCTCGTCCTGGAGGAAGGCGTAAAAGAGCAGGGCACACCGAAGCACCTCGCCGTAGGTGAACCCCCTCTTGGACGAAGAGAGGATGGCGGATGCGGCCAAGGCCGTCGGTACCACCACGGTCACCTGGTTGATCTGTCTGGCGAGATCCGAGGCCAAGTAATGGGAGATGTTATGACGCGTGTAACGGATGGGGGAACTGGGGTTCTCGAGGGTCCTGGCCAGGTACCCCTTCAGGGAGACCGGCTCGTTGAAGACGATGTATATCTTGCCGTAACGTTTGCGGATGGCGTGTCTGCTCCTGAGCATGCCCCACAGGCTTTCTCTCGACTTCTCCTCCCCCTCCACCTCTCTGAGATAAGCGCCCTCTTCCATAACCCGGTCGTAGGAAATGGCCACCGGGACAAACGAGATGTCATTGCATGCGCCCGCCCTGTATCCGTCGATCAGGAGGGACAAGAAACCGAGCTTGGGCAATATCAGCTTCCCGGAGCGGCTTCGCCCCCCCTCGATGAAGAACTCTAGGGGGTAACCCTGTTGAAGGAGGAGATGGAGATAACGGCTGAACATGGCAGGATAAAGGGTCGAGCCGCGAAAGTCCCTCCGGATGAAGAAGGCACCGCTCTTACGGAATATGAACCCCATGGGCCAGAAGGCGAGGTTCAGCCCCGCGGCGATGAGGGGCGGAAAGAGGTTGTTGTGGTAGAACACGTAGGCCAGGATCAGGTAGTCCATGTGGCTCTTGTGGCACGGCACCAACACTATGTTGGAGCGAAGAGCCGCCCGACGAACCCTCTCAAGACCCTCTCGGTCCACCTCCAGCCCATCGTAGAGATTGCGCAGGGCCCAGTTCATGACCCTGTCCCAAAGCCTGACGAAGAATGGATCCAAATCCGCTGCGATCTCACCGAGAATCCGATAGGCCTCCTTGCGGACAGCCTCCACCGGCTTTCCCCTGCGTTTGGCACGTCTTACAATGGCCTCCTGGACCCTCTCATCGAAGAGGACCCTCTCCATGACCTCCTGGCGGGACAAGGCCATTGGGCCCACCACGAGCCTCCGTTGCTCCTGCAGCCTCCTCAGGAGCTCCTCCCTCAGCCGCAAGGCCACTTCCTGTGGCCCCTTCTCCGCGTGGGCGTTGAGGAATTCCTTGAGGTCCAACGGGTCAGCCTGGGTGATACAGGAGTCCCTCCGGTAGAATCTCAGGAAATTGAACAACACCCGAAGCGCCGAAGGGTTCGAACGCGAGCCGAAGAGGATCTCGTCCAGTCGAGGGTGCCTCCTCTCCAGGGACCGGTCCCAGATCACCATCTGGGGGACCATGAAGACTCTATCCTCATGCCCCCTCTGTGCCTCCAAGACTTCCAAGAATGGGTCCAGGCCCAGGCGCAGGAAACGCCTCGTGAAGGCCTCCATGTCCTGCAGGTAGAGGATGATGGGGCGACCAGACCGAACGAGTTGCCTTATGTACCCTGTCTCGTAAGGGCCTTGCCTTCCCCTGCGCCGCACCACTGCGGAGATCCGCGATCTCTGGGCCCTGAGGAAGAAACCTATGCTCTGAAAGAGGCTCATGTCGCTATCGCACGCGAACACAGGGACAGGAAGCCCGTTGAGACGTGACTGATAATGGTAAAGGAGGCTCTCCAGGTTCGATCGCGCCTTCAGCACGTAGACTATAGTGCCTTGCCTGGAGAGATCCTGGACCCGCCTGACTTGGTCCGCCAGGGGACGTATCCTCTTGAAGAAGGCCCCGAATAGCAACCGGAGGATAGGACCGTAATTCCCCTCTATGGCGGAGGGGTAGTGCGGAGGCCACGGCGGGGAGGCCTGAGACGCAGGGCTGGATTCATGGAGATGGGACCCTGAGGCCATATCCTGCCCCCTGCTCAAGAATGGTCCCCATGCCTCATGGGCCGAATCCTGCCTTGTGGAGGTTTTCACAGGCATCCCGCTACCTCTCATGGAGGCAGGAACTTCGTGCTGCCCTCAATGGGCACAAGGCCCGCCATCTCCATGAGACGCCAGGCGTCCTCGTGGATCTCCGCGCGAAGGCTGGGGAGACTGGCCAGCGGGACCCAACGCGTCTCGCCGACATCGTCTCCAGGGAAAGGCTCGCCGTCCAGATGGCGAGCCAAATAGGTGAGATAGATCACATGGAGGGAGGGGCTCCCCTCCTGGGGGTAGATGCGTTCCAGAGGCCAGAGCTGTCGCACGAGTTCGATCCTGACCCCGGTCTCCTCCAAGACCTCCCGATGCACGGCCTCTTCCACCCGCTCCCCCAAGCGAATGCCCCCTCCCGGGAATATCCAGGTCCCCTGCCAGATCCCCCCCACTGAAGGGCGATGTCGGACCATGAGGACCTCCCGATCCGCCCGGACGATGAGTGCCCCGGCCGAGACCTGTACGAATGGCCCGGGCCTCATGGGTCCAGGACAGAGACCACGGCGCCACCTCCCCCCTTCTTCGCCTTGTACAGGCAACGGTCCGCCTCCTTCATCAAATCGTGCGGGCGCCTGATCTCCACCTCGGGGAGGGCCGCAACACCGATGCTCAACCTGAGCAGTATCTCCTTTCCCTGGTAGACCACCGGATGTCCCGTGGCCTGCCTGCCGTACTTCTCTGCCACCCGAACGGCTCCCCTCAAGGGGGTATGCGGGAGCAACACCGCGAATTCGTCCCCCCCATACCTCGCCACCACGTCGTATCGCCGGCTGTTCTGCGCCAGGCCGCTGGCCACCTGTTTGAGGGCCATGTCCCCTGCCTCATGGCCAAAGCGGTCGTTTATCTCCTTGAATCCGTCCAGATCGATGGCCATGCACGCCAAGGGGGTCCCGTGCCTCTGGGACCTTGCCACCTCCTGCTCGAGGGCCGTGTCGAACTGGCGTCGGTTGGCGATCCCTGTCAGCGGGTCCGTGATGGAGAGCTCCAAGAGCCTCTGATGTGCCAGTATGTTATCGATGACGAGGGAGATCTTGGTGCCCAGTCTCCTGAGGAACTCGGTCCCTTGATCGGACGTATACCGATGCGGGTCCCTGCTCCCTATGTTGAGGGTCCCTATGAGTTCGTTGAACAGGAAGAGGGGCACCACGGCCTTGGAACGGATCTCAGCCAGCTCCTCGTCCGAGAAAAACGGACTCGACTTCCTAGTGACCCTGCCCCTGAGGATGGGATCCCTGACCTTCTTGGGCAAGGCCCTCCTGAGGTCCTCAGGATCGATGACCCTGAGACACGGAACCGCCTTGCGCCCCTTCAGACCCGCGCCTGCCCTGCACAGTACGTCTTCCCTGTCCAGGGCGAGACACAGGGTGACGAACTCCACACCGAACCTCTTCCTTATCTCAGCGGCGATGGTCCGGGCCATTTGCGCAAGAGAGCGACTCTTGAGGATCTTTCGCTCCAGGGCCTCGAAGTGGTCCTGTGTCCTCTGATTGGCTCTAGCGACGTCCAGGATCGCCTCGATCTTGGCCTTGAGCTCCCTGTTTTCCTTGACGGTCTTCTGGAAAAGCCTCTCGTTGAACTGGATGACATTGCTCGGGGAAGCGATCAGCTCCAAAACCGCAATCCTCCTCAAGTTGAAGACCTCTGGGCAGCGATGGGATCCCCGACACCCAGAGGTCCGATGGTCCTTCCGTGCCTCCTCCAGCGGCCTACCGTCCCACGCCCTTTTCCTGGGCCTTGAGGTTTTCCACCATGCCGCGGATGCGCTCGGACTGGGGGCCCTGGGGCCCCACCCTCAGGTACTCCTCCCAAGCCCTAACCGCCCCGGCGCTGTCGTGCAGGTCGTGGAGCAAGACCACGCCCAGATTGTAGAGGCTCTGAAAGTGCCCCGGGGCGATCTCGTTGGCCTTTCGGAACAGGGAGACCGCCTTGTGCGGCCGCCCAACCCTCCGGTACATGGTCCCCATGTCAGTGATCACGTCCGGATCCCCTGGCCTCAGCTCCAGGGCCTTCTCGTAAGCCTGTATGGCATCGAAGGGCCTGTCGAGATCGTAATTCAGGTTCCCCAATCGGACCCATGCATCCGCGTCCTTGGGGTCCTCGAGGAGCCTCTCCTCGATGGCCTCCAGGGCGGCCCTCTGCTCCGAACTCAGGCCAGCCCCCTGGCCCGGAGACTGCCCTGTCTGAACAGAAGGCCCCTGACCCGACCCGAAGGAACTCAAACGGTGCTCCAAGACCCCGCCAACAACCGCCCCGGCGAGGAGCCCAACTGCGAACCCCAAGATACCCCAAAGGTGGGCCGAGGAGCGACGGGCACTCGGGGATGTTCCACCCCCCTTGTCCCCTGCCCGAGGGCCATGTCCTGTCCTTATCTCTTCGCCCGTCGCGTTCGTCTCCCGCGGGCCGCGCAGGCCCGTTGTCCTGTGACCGCCTCTGCCGTCGCCCTTGCCCAGCGGAAGGGGGGCGTCGGCCAGCTCACTCCCCGGTTACCCGCAGGACCTCCTCCAAAGTGGTGGTCCCGTCCAGGACCTTCCTCACCCCGTCCTCCCTGAGCGTCCGCATGCCCCTTTCCATGGCGGCCTTTTTCAGGGCAGTGGCGTCGGAGGTCCGCAGGACAAGACCCCTTATGGTCTCGTCCATGAGCAAGAACTCGAATATCCCGGAACGCCCCCTGTACCCGGTCTGGTGGCAGTGCTCGCAACCCAGGCCACGGTACAGGACCACCTCCTGATCTCCTCCCGCCATGCCCAACTGCCCCATGGCCCTGGGATCGGCCCGGTAGGCCTCTTTGCACTGCGGGCATATGACGCGGACGAGCCTTTGGGCCAGGATGGCGTTGACGGAGGAGCAGACCAGAAACGGCTCCACTCCCATGTCGATGAGCCTGGTGATGGCCCCCGCCGCATCGTTGGTGTGAAGGGTGCTGAAGACCAGGTGCCCGGTGAGTGCGGCATGGATGGCGATCTCCGCGGTCTCCGAGTCCCTGATCTCGCCCACCAGTATCACGTCTGGGTCCTGCCGGACGATGGAACGCAGCCCCTTGGCGAAGGTGAGCCCGATCTTGGTGTTGACCTGGATCTGCCCTATGCCCTGCAGTTGATACTCCACGGGGTCCTCTATGGTGATGATGTTCTTGTCCGGGGAGTTGATCCTGTTGAGGGCGGCATAAAGGGTGGTGGTCTTGCCGCTCCCAGTGGGGCCTGTGACCAGGATTATCCCGTTGGGCGCGGAGATCAGCCGCTCCATGATCTCCATCTGTTCCTGGGACAGCCCTATCTCCTCCAGGCCGATGAGGACCGTCGTCTTGTCCAGGAGCCTCATCACCACGCGCTCACCGAAGGAGGTCGGCAGGGTGGAGACCCTTATGTCGAAATCGCGGTCCGCCACCTTGAGCCTGATACGGCCATCCTGTGGGAGGCGCTTCTCGGCGATGTTCATCTTGGCCATGACCTTGATCCTCGAGACAATGGCCGAGTGCAGGTTCCTCGAGGGGGTCAGACTGTTGTAAAGCACGCCGTCCACCCTATATCTGACCTTTATCTCCCTGTGGTACGGCTCGATATGGATATCGCTGGCCCTGACCCTCACGGCCTGGCTCAAGATGGTGTTGACCAGCTTTATGACCGGGGCGTCTGTCGAGGCATCCAGGAGGTCCTCCGACTCCTCCAGGTCTTGCAGTGGTCTGCCCTCTCCCACCCCCTCCAGGTCGGCCAGGACCTCCTCTGCCGAGCTGCCGGACTCGTGGTAGAGGCGATTGATGGCCCTGGTCACCTCCCCCTCCAGGCTCAGGCCGGGCCAGACCTCCATGCCGAGCCTAACCCGCAGGTCGTCCAGGACCTCCAGGTTGAAGGGGTCGGCCATGGCCACCCACACCCCACCCTCCTCCATGCGGGCCGGGACCAGCTTGTGCTTGCGAGCGAAATGTATGGGGATCCTCGACAGGACCTCCCCCTTGATGCCGTTGGTCTCCAGCACCTCCCAAAAAGGGAGCCCCAGGAGAGAGGCCCATGCCCGAAGGAGGTCCTCCCTCAGGAGCAAGCCCCTCTCCACCAAGGCCTCTCCCAAGGCCCTCTCGTCCCTCTGCGCCAGTTCCAGGAGGTCCTGGTCCAGGCTCCCCTCCGCCAGGGTTCCCCTGGCCTGGAGGAGGGACAAGAGGCCCCTGCCTGGCGGCCCTGCCCCGGCATCCCCCCTGATCGCGCCCCTTTCCTCTCCCAGCAAGCCGGCCGACCCCCTTACCTCAGGAGCAGCTCCATGGTCTCCTCGAAGTCCTTGGACCTCCACTCCTCGAACTCCTCCTTGTCCCTCTCCCTCCCCTGGCGCATCCTTTCCGTGATCTCCGCCAGTTCAGCGGGTGTGTTCACGATGTGGGGGGTGATGAAGATGAGGAGGTTCCTCTTCTCATTGGGGCCTATCCCCTGGCTCCTAAAGAGATTCCCCAGGATGGGGACGCTGGCCAGACACGGGACCCCTGATGTGGTCTGCCGTTGGGTGTCCTGTATGAGACCCCCTATGACCACGGTCTGGCTGTTCTCCACCACCACGGTGGTCTTGGCCTGACGCTTGAAGGTGGTGGGGGTGGTGGTGAGCTCCTCGGCCGCCCCCACATCCGAGACCTCCTGGAAGATGTTCAGGCGCACGAATCTCCCCCTGCTGATCTGAGGGGTTATGCGAAGGACTATGCCCACGTCCTTGAACTCGAAGGTCTGCAGCACCGCGGTGGTGGGCGTCGTGCCCGTAGTCGTGGTGCTCTCGGCCGTGCCCGTCTGCGACTTGAGAAAAGGGATGTTCTGGGCCACCACGATCTCGGCCTCCTCGTTGTTGAGGGTGAGTATGTGGGGCGTTGAGAGGATGTTCACATCAGAGGCGGACTGCATGGCCCTGATCAAGGCCCGGAGGTTGGGGAACGTCTGGCCGGCCACGGTGATGGGTCCCTTGAATATCCCGAATACCAGTTGTTGGGCCACTGCGCCCATGGTGGCTCCGACGTCCGCCCCCCCTGTGCCCACACGCACCCCTGTCTCGCGGCCACCGGTCAGTTGTTCGCCCCACTGCCATTCGACACCCAGGCTCTTGCTCTTGGTCAGGGAGACCTCGGCGATGAGGGCCTCCACCAGGACCTGGGGACGCATCACGTCCAGCTTCTCTATGACCTCCTTCAAGGTCTCGTAATCCGTGGGGGACGCCACGATCACCAAGGAGTTGGTGGGCTTGTCCGCCACCACCTGCACGTCCTCCCCGAGGACCACTGACCTGGAGAAGGCGTCCAACCCCCCTCCGAATACCCCGGTCAATGCCGATGTGGTCCCGGAGATCCCTGTCCTGGTCCCAGTGGTCCCAAGCCCGGTGGTGCCCAAGGTCCCTGTCCCCAGGCCCGTGGTACCGTGCCCCAGGGTCCCGAGGCCCGTGGTGCCGATGCCCGTCCCTGTCCTGGTGGTACCGGTCAGGGGCGTGGCGCCCGTCCCCTTGCCTGACAGTTGGGCGAGGACCTGCATGATCTCCTCGGCCTTGGCGTATTCCAGGAAATAGACGTGGATCCGTTTGCGACCCGGGGGGAGTGGGGTGTCGAGCTTCTCGATAAGGCCCATGATCTTTTGGGTATCAGTGGCGCTGGCGATGATGATGAGGGAGTTGGTGCGCTCGTCAGCTATGATCTTGGATGCGCTGATGACCGCGCCTTCCGTGGAGGAAACAGCGGCCTGGGGCACACCCGGCTGGGGTGCAGGAGGGACCCCAGGGCGCGCAGGCTGGGCGGCAGTCGCCCTGCGCGCCGCCTGCTGCGCGCCCTTGTCCATGAGGGCCAGCAGTTCGCTCGCCAAGACCTGGGCGGAGGCATACTTGAGGGGGACCACCGTGATCTTCTCGTCCACCCCCTCCACATCCAGCTCCCTGATGATACCCATGAGACGGTGGATGTTGGAGGCATAGTCTGTGATCACAAGGGTATTGGTGGGCATATAGGCCGCGATCTGGCTCTCCTTGGAGACCAAGGGGGACAATATGCCCTTGAGGTCGTTGGCATTGGCGAAGCTCAAAGGGACAACCCCGGTGACTATCCGATCCTCCCGACTGACCTGCCCCAGACCATCCAGCTTCAACGTCGTTATGTCCTTCTGCCTTGCCTCTGTGGACGGGATGATCTTGGTCACAGGGCCTGACTCCACCACCGTGAAGCCCTTCATCTCCAGGACCGACAGAAAGATCCTGTAGGCCTCTTCGACGGTTATCTCGGATGGGGAGAGGATGGTCACCGTGCCCTTCACCTTGTCGTCCACCAGGAAGTTCCTGCCCGTCAGCTCGCTTATGAACTTGACCACGGTGCGAAGGTCGGCATTGTCGAAGTTTATGGTTATCCGATCCGAGGAGGAGGGGCGCCTGTTCTCGGCACTGGGCCCGGCGGCGGGGGCGGATGCGGCCGATCCAGGCGAGACCTTCCTGACGGGAGTAGGGCTCGCCGCCGCGGGAGGGGACCTCCTCGGGGTCGACTCCGAGCCCCTCGCTGGGGCCTGGCCAGAAGGGGCCGTAGGTGTCGGTGGGACGGGCGACACCTGCTCGGGAGGGTTTCCCCCCTCCTCCTCTGCCAGACGTGCGCCATGGGTCGGGGAGACCATGGCCCCGCAAGAAAGGAGGATCACCCACAGGACCAGTGAGGGCAAGGATCCACCATGGGCCCGCTCTGTCTGGCCCCGTGCGATGCGCCCCTCGCCAAGGGCGGGGGAACGCCGCCCGAAGGGGAGGCACACCCTCCAGGCAGTCCTGAGAAAGGCCGTCAAACCGCGATGACTGGAACAGCCCCTTCCAGATGGAGCCTTTGTTTTCATCGTCCTAGCATACCGGAAGTCTGGATTGCGTTTCAAGGCATTTCCCCTTCGCCAAGGCGATCCTGTGGTGGTTCGCAGTCCCGCCAAGGCGAGATTCGCCCCCTCGGGGTGAGGCGTCACGCGCCAAAGGGGTACCTCCCGATCATGGTGCCTCACTCGACGGGTCAGGCAAGGCGCTCGCCTTCACCTCTTCGCTTCCCTTCCTTGCGGGGCCGCGGCAGTGCGCAGGGAGGCCAGGTCCGGGTCCTCTTGGGCCCACTGCCTGCACCTAGGGTCTATCTCGCTGGCCCTCCTCAAGGACTGCTCGGCCGCCTCCACGTCTCCGCGTAGGGCATTGACGCAGGCCAGGTTGTAATGGGCCTCGGCCGATGACGGGGAGATGGCCAGGGCCCTCTGGAGGTGCTCCTCTGCCTTCTGGAGGTTCCCCACCTTGATGTAATAGACCCCGAGATTGACGTGCACCGACACCCGCTCCGGGGCCAGGGCCAGGGCATGCTGATACAGGGGAAAGGCCCTCTGCGGGTCCTGGAGATCCTGTAGATATAGATTGGCCAAGGCTACCCTCGCCTCGACATCCGAGGGATTCCCCTCCACCAGGACCTTGAGCATCGCCTCTGCCCCCTGGAGGTCTCCCTCCCTCCTCATCCTCTTGGCCTCCTGAACCGTGGCCGTCCGCTCCGCCCTGGGGAGATACCCGCCCTGCGTGCCCCCCCCGGGGCCGGACCGCTCGCCCGTCTGCCCCCTGCCAGCCGACGCCTCCCCTGGGGTGAGACGCGCCCCCTGTGCATGGGAGGCGACCTCAGCCGATTGCTGGCCCTGAATCTTCCTAGACGTGGGTGGGCCGGGAGGTTGAGTGCCTTGAGGACCCTCTTGCCCAGGCCTCGCCACCCTTGCCCCCTGGGCTGTCCGGGAGGCTGGTCGACCCTCCGGCCCCCTGCCCCCAGCCACCCTGTCGGGGGAGGCCCCCGCCCCTGATGGAGCCCCCTTGGGATCCTGGTGCGCCTCGACCTTCACAGCGCTCTCCCCCTTGGCCAGACCCATGCGCCGAGCCAAATCCTCCACAGCGGAGAGGAACACCCCACCTCTGAGGTATACGGCAGCGCCGACCAAGACCAGCAAGACCAAAGCCGCCCCGAATCTCCAAGCCCTCGTCCCACGTCGCCCTTCGCGCGACGATTCGGGGATGACGTATCCCGCAGTGAATCCGGGCCTCCTCCCCTCGCCCTCCCGCTCCAATCTGGCCTTCCTCATGGCCTCCTGGATGGAACTCACGATCCTCCCCCCTCATCACCCAGGAGTTGCATGATCATGGCGCGGGTATGCGGGCCCGCGATGCCGTCCACTGGGAGGTGCATGTCCCTCTGCAGGGCCATCACCGCCCTGCGAGTGGGTTCATCATAGAGCCCACTGGCCCTCTCTGTCAGGTAACCGAGCCGCACGAGTTGTCTCTGGAGACGGGACACGGACTCCCCCCTGGCCCGCGGTTTCAGCGGATCCCGCGACATGCCCGACGGCATGAGGATCCACACACCACCGAACCAACTCCTTGAGAGCTCCTCCCTGGAGACCAGCCTTTCGCCCATCTCCCCGTCCTGTATCCTAGCGAAGCCGTCCGATATCCCCGATTGTACCACCAGTTTGGAGTTCACATCCCCCTCCAGGAAGAGCTCCAGGAGACAGGGCCTCTGAAAGCGCAACAGGTCCTGCCAGGAGACGACGAAACGCCTCGCCTCCATCCCCATGAAATCAGGCACATAGTCCCCCCGGAACCCATCAGCGGGGGCTGCCAGCCCTCGCAACCCGGCGAAGATCCTTTCGCTGGTCGCTCCATGCCAAGGGACAGAGGTCTCGGGCTGCGACGGGAACGCGAAGGGCTGTGCCAGCCCTTGCGCCTCCACCTCCTCTTGCGCCACCCCATCGGACAAAGGAGTGGGTTCAGCAGGCCGCTCCGAAGGCCTCTCTGGGCCCTGCTCGGCAGGGGCTGGGCCGGGTTGGGGTGGAGGCGAAGGTTTGGGGGCGATCACCGTGCCCAGGAAGACCGCCCCCGACAGGAGGGCGATCCCCATGATGGCGGAGGCGGGACGCCGAAGCTTGACCCAAGACAACCCGCGTCGCCCCCTCAGCGATCGGCTGGGGACAGGCACCCCGGCCTGGATCTCTTCCAAGGCCCTGTAGGCGTGGTCCTTGCCGATCCTCAGGGTCTCCTGGGAGTAAGCGATGATGAGGCAGCGATCGCACACCGTGTTGATCCTGCGGGGGATCCCCTGGGAGTACTCGTATATGGCCTGCAGGGCCCCTTCGGTGAAGACTATGTCACCCCTGGAGCCGGCCACCGTGAGGCGATGAGAGATGTAAGCCCTGGTGTCCTCCTCGGTGAGGGACTCGAGAAAGGACCTGACGTGTATCCTTTCGTCCAACGGCTTCAGGGGAGGGGTCTTCAGGAGGTCATGGAATTCCGGCTGGCCCACCATCACGATCTGCAAGAGCTTCTCGTTCTCGGTCTCCAGGTTGGACAGCACCCTTATCTGTTCCAGGACAGGCACCTGCAGGTTCTGACACTCGTCCAGGATGAGACACGCGTTGCCTCCCCTGGCCAGCTGATCGATGAGAAACCGGTTCAGGACATCGATCAACTCCTTCCTGCTCCCCCCTGAGGAGTCGATACCGAATTCATCGTTTATGGCCTTGAGGAGCTCGATCTCCGAGAGAAAGGTGTTGAAGATCAGCGCGGTGGAGACCTTCCCCTCCAGTTCCTCCAGGAGGGCACGACACAGGGTTGTCTTGCCCGTGCCGACGCCCCCGACCACCTCGATAAACCCGCGGCGCTGATGGATCCCGAAGAGGAGATGGTCGAAGGCCTCACGGTGACTCCGGCTCATGAAGAGGAACCTCGGGTCCGGCGTGAGGTTGAACGGGGCTTCCTTCAGGTGGAAGAAGGAGAGGTACATGGCCCTGATTCAGTCCTTGGGTAGAACCTTGTCGAGGTCCACCTCTATGGTCTGCTCCACCCCGTCCCTGATGATGTCCAGCCAGAGTTCCCTGTCGCCGGCCACCTCTCGGTAGGCCTTCAGAAGCTGATTGGGGGTCCTGACGTCCTCGTCGTTGATGGCAACGATGATATCCCCTTCCTTCACGCCCGCTGCCTCGAACACACTGCCCGACTGGATCTGCCCCACCACGAATCCCGAGGGCTTGCCCTCCTGGAAGTGCGGCTTCAAGCGCAGTTGAGCCATGAGGCCCTGCACATGTTGCTGGACATTGCGCTGTTGGGGTGGCGTCCCCGTCCCACCCGAGGCCACAGCCGCTGGCGCGTGCCTGGGGCCCTCGGGCCTGCCCCCTCCAGGGACTGGCCCCGAGGGCCTCCCCGGGGTCTGGGACCCGTGCTCGGTGAAGAGGGTGAGGGTCTCCTCCTTGCCCGCCCTCCTCAGGACCACCTGGTTGGAGAGTATCTTCAGGATCTCCGCATCCTGGACCTTGTCCCCCACGATATAGAGGTCCTCCTTGCGCTGGGAGGAGTCCTCGATCATGGCCAGGGCAAACCCGTGGGGGGAGACGATGGTGCCCTTCAACCGGACGTTCAAGGCGGTCTCCGCCTTGGTCTTCTGGGGGGCCTCGGCCCCACCACCCCTGGGACCAGCCCCCTCCGTTGGGCCAAAGAGGTTGCGCCTGACGATGACCTCGTACTGATCCTTGGGCCTGAGGGTGGGGACATCTGCGGCTGTGGCCCTGGATTCGCCGGCCCGATCCCCGGGAGGCGGTGCGGTGTCCATGCGCAGCGCCCGCTGCAGGTCATAGGCGCCGAGGAGCGTGGCCACTGAGGCGACCAGGATCACGGCGACGAGGATCTTCCCCATATGTCTCTCCAGGAGGCCCATTGCGTCCATATATACCAGATCCTGCATGCAAACTCAACGCGAGCCGACTGCCGCTGGTGTCGAAACCACGAGATAGGATCTGCCCCTCGATACCGAAGGTCCCGGAATCCTCCGGGGTGGCTCAAGCGTCTAAGGGTTGAACTCACAAAGAGCAGGAGGGTGCAATGGACCTCAAGGGGTATTTCGAGAGGAGCGCCGGCAGGGGTGTGCTGGCCACGGCTGACTCGGAGGGCAAGGTGGACGTCGCGGTCTTCGCCAGGCCGCATGTGATGGACGAAGAAACCGTGGCCTTCATCATGCCGGAGAGGCTCACCCACAGCAATCTCCAGTCCAACCCTCACGCCGCTTACCTCTTCATGGAGGAGGGAGGTGGGTGGAAGGGGGTCAGGCTCTTCCTGAAGAAGATGCGGGAGGAGAAGGACTCGCAACTCCTGCACTCCCTCAGACGGAGGAGGTACGGGGATGAGGAAGAGGGCCGTTACTTGGTTTTCTTCCATGTGGAGAAGGTGCTTGACCTCATAGGCCCAGGAGAGGTCCCCTGAGGGAGGGCTCGACCTCATGTGATCTACAGACCCCCTTGGATCGGCTGCATCGCCCGAATCCGGCATGGACCTGGGGCTGGATAGCGCCTTGACTTCGCCTTTGGAAATCTGTAAATTTCAAGACATCGAGCCAAGGGGTTTCCCTTATTCCTTAGGAATGGATCCTGCGCCGGACCGAGGGCGGCTCAAGCCGCCCTCGCTCTGTTCAATGCTCCAGGCAGATCTGTATGGCTCGAGTCCAAGGATAAGAGGAGGGTCTATGTCCGAGTGGCAAGCGAGGAATCTGCGCAACGTGGCGTTAGTGGGACACTCCAGCTGCGGCAAGACATCGCTGATGGAGGCCATTTTGTTCGACTGCAAGGTCACGAGCCGTATCGGCCGGGTGGAGGACGGCTCCACGGTGATGGATTTCGAGCCAGAGGAGATAAAGCGAGGCAAGTCGTTGGGCACCGCCTTTGCCTCCTTCGAGTGGAGAAAGCACAGTCTCTTCCTGATGGATACGCCTGGCGACAGCAACTTCTTCGCGGATACGTATCTGGCCCTAGAGGCGGCTGACAACGCAGTGGTGGTCGTGGAGGCCATAGACGGGGTGAAGGTCCAGACCGAGAGGGCGTGGCAACGCTGTTCGGACCTTCGCCTCCCGAGGCTTTTCTTCATCAACAAGATGGATAGGGAAAGGGCCGACTTCTTCAAGACGGTGGAGGAGTTGCGCACCATCCTTGGGGCAAGGCCTTTGATCCTCCAGATCCCATGGGGCTCTCAGGAGGAGTTCAAGGGGGTTGTGGACCTCGTCTCCATGAAGGCCTACGCTTACTCCCAGGACCTCTCCGGCGAATACAGGGTGGAGGATATCCCCGAGGAGATGGGGGATCAGGTCGCTGCCTTGCGGGAGAAACTCGTGGAGGACATAGCCGAGAGGGACGACCTTCTCATGGAGAAGTACCTGGAAGGGGGAGCCCTGACCGACGAGGAGATCCGACATGGCCTCAGACAGGGCGTGGCCACGGGTGGCTTCTTCCCTGTCCTGTGCGGTTCGGCCACCCGCAATGTGGGGGTGATGCACCTCGTGGAGGCCATCGCCTCGCTGCTTGCGTGCCCGGAGGAGCGTCCTGCCAGGGAGGGGACGGTACCGAACACGGAAGAGAAGGCATCGCGGATCCCCTCTTCGGAGGCCCCCTTTTCGGCCTTCGTCTTCAAGACGCTGAGCGACCCTTACGCTGGGAAGCTGAGCATCTTCAGGGTCGTGTCGGGGACCCTCTCCTCGGACACGATCCTCATGAACAGCACCAGGGGGACCAAGGAGCGTGTGGGTCAGATCCTACTGCTCCAGGGCAAGACCCAGACCCCGACGAACCTGGTGGGCCCTGGGGCCGTGGCAGCCGTGGCCAAGCTCAAGGAGACCCGCACTGGAGACACCCTGACAGACGAGAAGGCACCCATCAAGTACGAGCTTCGCCCATTGCCGCCGGCCATCATCGCCTACGCCATAGAGCCCAAGACCCGGGAGGACGAGGACAAGGTGATGAGCTCCCTTCAGCGCCTCATGGAGGAGGATCCTACCCTTCGCCTCCACCGGGAGGAACAGACCAGGGACATCATCATCCAGGGACTCGGACGATCGCATCTGGACGTGGCCGTGGAGAAGCTGCGCAGGAAGTTCGGGCTGGAGGTCAATATGAAGACCCCGAAGGTGCCCTACCGGGAGACCATAAAGGCCACCAAGAAGGGGGTGATCTACCGGCACAAGAAACAGACGGGCGGTCGGGGGCAGTTCGCCGAGGTCCACTTCGACATCTCCCCCATGCCCAGGGGAGAGGGGTACGAGTTCCTCGAGAACCTTACGGGCATGAACGTCCCGCGCAACTTCGTGCCCGCGGTGGAGAAGGGGATCCAGGAGGCGCTGTTGGCGGGGCCCCTGGCTGGTTACCCTGTGACGGACGTGAAGGTGCGATTCTACGACGGCAAATCCCACGAGGTGGACTCCTCGGAAATGGCCTTCAAGATAGCCGCCTCCATGTGTTTCAAGAAGGGGGTCCTGGAGGCGAACCCGGTGCTGCTGGAGCCCATCATGAACATGGAGGTGACGGTGCCTGAGGAGAACATGGGCGATATCATCGGCGACCTCAACAGCCGCAGAGGTCGCGTCATGGGCATGGAGGACCGTGGAAATGCCAAGGTCATCAGGGCCCAGGTCCCTTACTCCGAGGTCCTGATGTACGAGCCGGATCTCACATCCATGACTAGCGGTCGGGGCTCTTTCTCCATGGAGTTCTCGCACTACGAGGAGGTCCCTTCACATCTGGCCGAGAAGATCATCCAGCAGGCCAAGGCCCAGAAGGGGGAGGGGTGAGCGAACTCCCGCGGATGGATAGGTGAAATGGAAGGGGATTCAGGGGAACTCAGGAAGCTGGCGGAGGCGCAGCCGGTCACGGAGCAGGAAAAGGCCAACGTCTTTCTCCAGATCCAGCGGATGACCGTGGCCGAGAGGATCAGGCTCGCCATGCTGGGCAACAAGGAGGTCCGTGGCATCCTCATCCGAGATCCCGCAAGGGCAGTCCAGATCGCTGTGCTGGGAAACCCTCGACTGACCGATTCAGAGATAGAGAGGATCGCCTCTTCCAGGTCCGTGGACGACGAGGTGATCCGCCTCATATTGAACAACCGGGAGTGGATGAAGAGATATGCCATAAAGCTCGCCCTGGTGAAGAACCCCAGGACCCCGGTGAAGGAATCCATGCGGTTGCTCTCCCATCTCATGGACAAGGACCTCAAGGAGGTGGCCCGCTCCAAGAACCTACCCAACGTGGTGGTGGTGGCAGCTAAGAGGCTCCTTTCGGAGAGGAAGGGATGACCGAAGAAGGGGCGGAGGCCGGATTCGGGAGGATCGTGGCCGTTTGCACGAGCACAGAGAAGGGCGTCCCCAAGGAGAACGTGCACCGCGCCTTGCTCTTGCCGGAATGGGGATTGGAGGGAGACGCGCATGCCGGGACATGGCACCGCCAGGTGAGCCTCCTCGCCATGGAGAGCATAGAGAAGATGCGCCGCAGGGGGCTGGCGTTGGAACCTGGTGATTTCGCCGAAAACATCACCACCGAGGGTATAGAGCTCGTGCGCCTCCCCGTGGGGACACGTCTGAAGGCCGGAGACGATGTCATCCTGGAGGTGACCCAGATCGGCAAGAAATGCCACACCGGCTGCGCCATATTCCAGAAGGTCGGTCAGTGCATCATGCCTTTGGAGGGGATCTTCGCCAGGGTGATCCGAGGCGGTATCCTCCGAGAGGGAGACCCCATATCGGTGCAAGGCGCGCTGGGGATCGGTCGGGGCTCAAGGCCCGGCCAGTCGACATGACCGACTCCGGGCGCGACCCTCGATGGAAATGGGCCTGGAGCCATGAGAACCTTCACCTTTGCCATCCTCACAGTGAGCGACAGGGGCTCGCGCGGGGAACGCAGTGACGAGAGCGCCCCGCAGATAGAGGCCCTCCTCGCCGAGGCAGGGGGCCGCCGAGTGGACTACCGGTTGGTACCCGACCAGGTGCCGGCCATACAGTCCGCACTGGTGGAATGGGCCGACTGCCGCTCCGTGGAGCTCATCGTCACCACAGGGGGGACCGGGGTCCATCCTGCGGATGTGACCCCCGAGGCCACGCGGCCCTTGCTCGACAGGGAGATCCCTGGCATGGCCGAGGCCATGCGAGGGGCCGGGCTCCTCAAGACGCCCCACGCCATGCTCTCCAGGGGCCTCGCAGGCATAAGGGGGAGATCCCTCATCGTCAATCTGCCCGGGAGCCCCAAGGGGGCCTTGGAGGGGCTGGGGACCATCCTCCCGGCCCTCCACCATGCCCTGGATAAGATCCAAGGCGACCCCTCCGACTGCGCGAAATAGGAGAACGACCGAAAGAGGACGCAAGGCCTTCCTCGCGAAAGACGACCCTCCACCCGCCCTCCTCATGGCCTTCGCATCCCCACCCTGGCGGCCCTCGCTTCACACCTGATGCAGGGACAGCCTACGGGAGACCAGCCCCATCGGCCCTGGCCATTTGGACCCATCTCTCCATGGTCTGGAGCATATGATGGCTGTGGGTGCCTGGCCAGAAGACCCTCCCACAGGAGGGACAGCGGCGAAAGCTCGTCTGCGTGTAGGCCACGTGCTCCGGGACCCATGGCCTCGCCTCCTCCTTGCTGAGGCACATCAAAGTGGTGTTGCACCGGAGGCATCGACCGAGCCAGAGGGAGGGATCGATGCGGCCCGATACGGACCGCAGGACCTGGACCACCTGTTCCACAGGGTCGTCATGGAGGATCTTTATGAGCTGGACCTTTGACTGTGCCCTCTTGGGGTCGTATCTCTTGGTGAGAAGACACCTCCCCTCCTCCACGGCCTTCTTGGGGAGGCACCGCCCTAGGCCCCCAGGGGGATAGGAGGCGTCGAAGCCCAGCATCCTGAGGTTTCGGGCCAAGGCGCCCAACATCTGGTCCACCAGGAATCGGACGCCGCAACCCCCTCCTTCACCGCCCCCCCCGGGCATGGGAGGACACCTCCTCTGTGGAGCCCATGGTGTCCCACCTGAGGCATTGGGGGCACTTCCAGAGGAGCTCGGTGCTTCGGTACCCGCACATGCGGCACTGGAAATGCCTGTCCACCACGGTGAGCGACTCCAGGAGCCTCTCGTACTCCCTCAGCGCCCCTTCCTTGTCGCCCTGGGCGAGCAGCACCTGTATCAGCTCATGCCTGGCCTCCTTGGAACCAGGGGATTCGTCCAGTATGTTCCTCAACATCCCGGAGGCCTCCTCCAGCTCCCCCTTCTTCCTCAGGTGTTTGGCCAGGAATATCCTGGTGAAAAGATCCGCATCACCCTCCATACCCCGCTTGCGAAGGAAGTCCTCCAGGGCGCTCAGATGTCCCATCCTGAAGAAGGCATGCTCGAGACGGTCGTAGGCGAGGAACGTCATGGATGGGGCAACCTCCATGACCCTCTTCCACATCTCCACGGCCTTGGAGTCCTCCCCCTCTGCGGCGTAGAGGTCCCCGAAGTGGAGGTAGGCATCCACGCACTTGGGATCGATGGATATGGCCCTCTTGAAGGAGGCCCTGGCGCCCTTTCGGTCGCCTTGGGCGATCTGAGATTTTCCCAGCTCCGTCATGAGGTGCGCCATCACGTTGCGGTCCTGTGACCGCCTCAGCTTGGATATCTTCTCCTGCACCTTGAAGGCGGACTCCCAGTCCTTGGTCTCCTCGTAGAGCCCTTCCAACTGGATATAGGCCTGGAGCATCTTGGGGTCTCGAGCGACGACTTCCTGGAAGGTGGCGATGGCCCGATCCAGGAGACCAGCCTTCTTGTAGTCCAGGCCGAGGTCGTAGAGGGCCTGGATCAGGACCTTGGGGTCCACCTGGGGCCTGAAGATGATCCCCTGATGGATCCTGATGGCCCTGGAGACATCCCCTTTTGACCGGAAGAGGCTCCCCAGCGCCAGATAGGTCTCCACCGTCTCCGAGTTGATCTGGACGGCGCGTATGAACTCCTCTATGGCCCGATCAGGGGCATCCGAGAGGATGTAGTTCACCCCCTTGATGTAGGCCAGCCCCTCCTTGCCCATCCTCGGTGCCTTGGAGTCCCCCCGGCCTGGGGCCCAAAGACCGGCCCTTCCGAGGCCGTATCCGACGGCGAGCCCGAAGATAGCGACCAAGATCTCGGCAAACATCCGTGGCCTTCCTTCAAGAACCCTGAGGGCCGCGATTCAGGGCCCCAACGGCATCCCTCCGAGCCGAGAGACGTGCCGCGGCTTACTCCCAGAGGATCGAGTCCCCTCCCGAACGAGGGCCCTCGGTCACCTCAATGCCCGGACAAGACCAGGCAGATCAGTTGCCCCCTTGTCTCTCCGGCAGCGGTTGCCCTGCCCCAGTCTCCTGTGCCTCCAGCACCGGCAGATTCCTGAGCGAGTTCAACTCCCGCTCCCTCTCCTGCAGGAGCCGACTCACCTGCCTATTCTGTGACCTGAGGCGCAGGCGGTGGACCAAACCCCACAGCCCGCTGATCAGGAGCCCGGAACAGAAAACCAAGAGCAAGACGCTATAGAGCGGCACCGGTCCCGTCGAGAAGTCCTTCACGAAGAGGTCCATCTGAAAGGAGACCGGGGAGGAGAGGACCCCCCCGTTTTGGATCACGAAGATCAGCAGCAGGATCACCGCGATGAATAGGATGATGCTCCTCAGGAGATTCATGCTCAAGACCCCGTTCCTAGACGGTCAAAGCCATCGCGAAGCTTGGCGTAAGTGACCAGGAGATGCTCCGAGATGACCTTCGCGCCCGCGATGACCGGCATGAAGTTGTGGTCACCGTTCCACCTGGGGACCACGTGCACATGCAGGTGATCGGCATATCCGGCCCCGGCCACCTTGCCGAGATTGATGCCCACATTGAACCCCTCCGGTGCCAGGGAGCCCTTCAACACCCTGATGGTATCGCGGGTGGCCACTATGAGCTCCATGGCCTCCTCCTCCGAGAGCGCATCGAGGTCGTTGACATGACGGTAAGGAGAGACCAGGACGTGACCGCTGGCGTATGGATACCGATTCATCATCACGTAGACGCCCTCCCCACGCCACAACACGAGGGTCTCGGCGCTCATTGCCCATCCAGTCGCCTCACAGAAGATGCAGCCGGACCCACGGCTCTGCTGGACATAGCCGGCTCGCCACGGGGCCCACAGTATCTTGGGCCTCTCCTCCCTTGCCCTCCTCATGCGCCACGCACCCTCAATGGAACGACCCGTCCGCACACCCCTTCCCCGATCTCCAGTATCCCCACGGTGGACCCGGAGGGAGACGCCCATCCGCTGGCGGCCCCGGGGTTGAAGAGCCAGATGTCCCCCAAACGGCCCCAGTGAGGCCTGTGGCTGTGGCCGAAGACCACCCCATCCACGCCCTGGAAGGCCCCCGCCACCCTCTTTTCCAGACCTTGGGGAGAGCCCCATCCATGGATCACGCCGATGGTCATGCGACCCAGACGGACCGTACGAGTCCGGGGGAGGCTCCTCTGGATCTCTTCTGTATCCATGTTCCCTGCGACCCCCGTCACATCCCACCCCTCGGCCCGAAGCCCTTCCAGGACGCTCAACTCCACGTAATCCCCGCAGTGGATCACCTTCTCCACGCCCTCGAAAATGACCCTCAGCGCCCCGAGGAAATCTTGGGAGGGGGCCCTCATGTGCGTATCTGAGATGACCCCTATCCTCAAGCGGCGCACCTCCAGGCTGGCCTACTGTTAACATAGGAACCACTGCAAATCAAGACCGCCTCCAATGCCTCCCATGAAGAGTCCAGCCAAGGGGATGGACCTGGACCGGAGCTCCCCTGCCTCTCCACAAGGGGCGAGAGGCCACGGGCCAGTGCATTGCCCTCACAGGGGGACCAGTTCCACCTCGCCCTTGACGGCCATGACCTCTCCCAGTATCACGAGGCCGCCCTTCACGCCTGGGATCCCGAGGGCCCAACTCACCGCAGGCTCCATGTCCTGTGTGGCTCCGACCCGATTGCACACGGCGGTGGCCACCGCATCGGCCAGGGCCGCATCATCAGCCACGACGCAGGCGGCATCCGCTGCCCCATAGCTCCAGGAGTGGCCGACAGAGGCCGAGGATGTGGCGATGCCAAGTGGCATGGCATCGTCACTTACGCGGAGGGCGACCCTGTCGCTCAAGGGAGACCCCCCGGCGAAGACACCTATCAGCAGTGGCCTATTGGCCTGGATGTAGAGGTCCCCACCATTCTCCACCACCACCTCAGGGCATACCCTCGCCAGATTGGCACCCACATACTGCGCCACGGCCCCGGCCACGGCAGCCATGGGTCCGACCCCCGCAGCCATGGCGGCCTCCAGCATGCCCTTGACCACAGGAGGCGCCAGCGGATCCAGGGGCAGGGGGGTGTGGGAGCCCAGGAACTCGGGCCGCGCCTCCCCGTATCTCTCCACCTGGATCCTCGCCTCCAAGAGCAACCTCTCGGCCTCCACCCTCACGTCCAAAGGGGCCTGGACCATGAGATCGCTCTGGCGATAACACACCGTGAAGGATGTCCATCCCTGGGGGGGGACCACCGCTGCCCTGTACGTCCTTTCCCCGCCCCCTGCCTTTCCCGCGGTCCTGCCTGTCAACCCTCGCTTCCCTCCCATTTCCTGAGGACACTTCATCATATCCAACCTCCCTCTGTCAAACAGTACAGCCCCCGATCCCTCTTCCTTGACAGCCCCTCCAAAGGCACTGTAAATTCCGTGGACAGAGTCTGGACCCTCTTGGACCCGATGAGGAGACCACTCTCCTTTTGTCTTCATCGGGGTACACGAAGAAGAGGGGACCCGGGAGGTGCGCGATGCCCTGGGAGCAGGGACCCGACAGCAGACGCAATCCTTGGGCCAACAGGGGGCCTGACGCAGAGGAGATATTGAGGAAGATGGGGGAGGGTCTTCGTGCCAGGGGTCTCGGCCCCCTCTGGATCTTCGTCATCCTCGCCCTCCTTTGGCTACTGACGACCTGTTTTTTCAAGGTGGACGTGGAGGAGGTCGGCGTCGTGCAGAGATTCGGGGCCTACGCCAGGACAGTGGACCCGGGGCTCCACGTGAAGCTCCCCTCTGGGATCGAGAAGGTGACCAAGGTCCCTGTGAGGAAGGTCCTCACCGAGGAGATCGGCCTCAGGACCCTGCGCCCTGGGATAAAGACGGAGTACGCCTCTGGCAAGGAGTACGAGAGGGAATCCCTGATGCTCACCGGCGACCTGAACGTGGCCATCGTGCCTTGGATCGTTCAGTACCGCATCCAGGATCCTTACAGATACCTCTTCAGGGTGAGGAACGTGCGCGAAACCCTTCGAGACCTCTCCCAGGCCATCGTGAGCCAAGTGGTGGGGGACCGCAGCATAAACGAGGTGCTCAACCGCAGGGAGGCCATCGCGAGCGAGGCCAAGGAGCAGCTCCAGAAGGCCCTGGACGATGCGGACACAGGGTTGCGGCTGGTCAATCTGGAGTTGAAGACCACCAATGTGCCTGAGCCGGTCCAGCCCGCCTTCAACGATGTCAACAAGGCCACCCAGGACAAGGAAAAGATGATCCAGGCGGCCGAGGAGCAGTACAACCGCGAGATACCTGCTGCGGAGGGCGAGGCACAGAAGGTCGTGCAGGAGGCCATGGGTTATCGGATAGACAGGGTCAACCGGGCCAAGGGGGATTCGGCCCGTTTTCTCTCCTTGTGGGAGGAATACAAGAGGGCCCCGGAGGTCACGAGGAGGCGCCTCTATCTGGAGACAATGACCGAGGTGCTGCCCAGGGTGGGAAGGAAGTACGTGCTGGATCAGGATCAGAAGGGGGTACTACCCCTTTTGGAATTGGGGGGGAAGGGAGGTGCCCAGTGAGGAAGGGAAGCAATGTCCTTTTGATCGCTGTCCTGGTCTTGGGGGCGATCCTCCTGGGGGGCGGCACGTACGTGGTGGACGAGAGGGAACAGGTCATCATCACCCAGTTCGGCAGGCCGGTGGGGGGGGCCGTGACAGAGGCCGGGCTTCATTTCAAGATCCCACTCATCCAGAAGGTGAATCGGTTCCCCAAGCTCCTGATGGAATGGGACGGCGATCCTGGCCAGATCCCCACCCTGGACAAGACCTTCATCTGGGTCGACACATTCGCCAGATGGAGGATCTCGGATCCCTTGGTCTTCTTTCAGGCCGTTGGGAACGAGACATCCGCCCAGAAGAAGCTGGACGACATCATAGACCCCGCTGTGCGCAACGCCATCACCTCCCATCACCTCATCGAGGCGGTTCGGAACTCCAACAGGGAGATGTACGACTTCCAGGAGGATACCGGCGAGGCATCGAGGGAGGCCGTCCGCGCGCAAGTGCAGGTCGGCCGCGAGAAGATCACCCAGCTCATTCAGGAACAGGCGGCCAAGAAGTTGCAGGCCTTTGGCATCGAGCTGGTGGATGTGCGCATCAGCAGGATCAATTACATCGAGGATGTCCGCAAGTCCGTGTACGAGAGGATGATACAGGAGCGCAAGCGCATAGCCGAGAAGATCAGGTCAGAGGGCAGGAGGCAGGCGACCATCATAGAGGGGAACAAGGCCAAGCGGCTCCTGGAGCTGACCTCTCAGGCCTACCGGGAGGCCCAGGAGATCAAGGGGCACGCCGACGCAGAGGCGGCCAGGATCTACGCCGAGGCCCACACAAGGGACCCGGAGTTCTACGCCTTCGTGAAGTCCCTCGAGGTGTTCGGCAGGGGCATGGACGAAAAGAGCTGGCTGCTCTTGGACACCCGCTCAGACCTCTGGCAGTACATAAGAAAGGCAAATCCATGACCTCCTGACCGGCCCGTCCCCGGGCCTTCGGGGGTGTGATCGAAGATGGCCATTGGGGGCAAGGCCCTCCGGCTATCGGAAACACGCATCATGGATCGCGGATCCCGGGCCACGGATCAATCTGGGTGTGCTTCGTCCTGGGCCCCTGGGACATCATGGACGGCCTTGGAGATGAGGATTGGCCCGTATGCCCCTGCCTGATGGACGCGGATCATCCTCAGCCGCGCCATCTCCAATATCGCCAGGAAGGTCATGATCAGTTCCCCACGGCTAGCCCCCTGGGGGAAGAGCTCCTCGAACATCACCCCCGAGCCCCTTGGTTCCAGCACTGCGAACACCTCCTGGATCCTGTCGGCCAGGCTCACCCTCTCCAGGTCTATCTGGAGGCTCGCGGCGTCCAGGTTGCGGGAGGCCATGAGGCGCTCGAAGGCCTCCAAGAGGAGCGCGATGTTGACCTCCTCCAGAAAGGCGGATTCCTCCCCCTCCTCCCCCACGCCCGCCCCTGCCGGGGGTCTTGAGAAGACATCCCTCTCCAGGAGCTCGCGCACGCCCAAGCGCTCGGCCGCCTCCTTGTACCGCTCGTACTCCATCAGCCGTCGGACCAGCTCGGCCCTGGGGTCCTCTACCTCCTCTGGCTCTTCCCCATCCCCAGCCGAAGACGGTGCGGGCAGGATCATCTGGGACTTGATGTGGACCAGTGTCGCAGCCATCACGAGGTACTCGCTGGCGATATCCAGGTTCATGGAACGCATGAGACTCAGGTACTCGAGGTACTGGGCCGTGATCAAGGACATGGGTATGTCGTGGATGTCGATCTCGTTCTTCTTTATCAGGTGGAGCAACAGATCCAAGGGGCCCTCAAAGGCCTCGATCTTGACCACACACTCCATGGCCTCACAATTCCCAGTCAGGTCTCTTTTCAAGAGGGGGCAAGGAGACCCTCATCGATACCGAAGCAGCCCCGCACATACCGTACGTTCCGTCCCGAAGGGGCAGATGGTTGGCGGGATTTCTCTTCACTTGGGGTCTTTGCCGATGCGTCCCCAGACCCCCTGTAGCCCACTGTCCCATCTAGCCCCGTCGCGGGACTGGCCATGGGATCCGCGACCTCTCATGCCGGTTTCTTGAGCCGCTCGAGGGGGAGCAACCCGAGGCGAGACCGCACCTCCTCCATGGTCTGCTCTGCCATGGCCTTACAACGTCTGGCACCTTCCAGCAGGGCCTCTCGCACCAAGGCGGGATCCGCGGCCAAAGACCTGGCCTTCTCCTGGATGGGCCTCAGCTCCGCCACCATGTTCTCCCAGAGCTCCCTCTTGCATTCTATGCAGCCCACGGCAGCGGTCTCGCACGCCTGCCTCACCCCGGGGACCCTGTCGGGATGGGTGAAGGCGGTGTGCAGTGTGAAGATGTTGCACTCGTCCGGATGCCCGGGGTCGGCACGACGCACGCGGTGGACGCAGGTGGCCGCCGGGCGCAGCTTCTCCCAGATCCTCTCTGGCTCCTCCAGCATCCCTATGTAGTTGTTGAGGCTCTTGGACATCTTGGCCTTTCCGTCCAGCCCGAGGACCTTGGGGGTTGGGGACTGGATGACCTCCGGTTCGGGGAAGGTCTCCCCGAATCGCTGGTTGAACCTCCGAACGATGTCGCGGGTGAGCTCCACGTGCTGAACCTGGTCCACGCCCACCGGGACATAGTGGGCCTTGTAGATGATGATGTCCGCGGCCTGGAGGACCGGGTAATCCAGGAGCCCCGCGTTGATGTTCCCACGATGTTCCTGTGACTTCTGTTTGAACTGCGTCATGCGCTCGAGGTCGCCGATGGGGGTGATGCAGTTGAGGATCCATGCCAGCTCCGTGTGCTCGGGGACGTGGGACTGGACGAAGAGGGTACATCTTTGCGGGTCGAGCCCACAGGCGATGTTGACCAGGGCCGCGTCCAGGACCCTCTGAGGCATGAACTCCGGATCATATGGAATGGTCATGGCGTGGTAATCCACGATGCAATAGATGCAGTCGTAGTCGTTGAGGAGGCTCGCCCAGTTCCTTATGGCCCCAAGGTAGTTGCCCACGTGTATGTCACCCGTGGGCTGTATGCCGCTGAATATCCTCTTGACCATCTATCTCCTCCGGGATCGTTTCTCGCCCCCCCTTTCCCGGCCACGGAGCGACGGGAGGATCGTCTCCGTCGCTTTCCTCGCCCTCCGGGAGACCTCACGCCCCGCCTCTACCAGCCGATGATGATCAGGGACAACCTCCTGATGGGCGCCATCAGGAGGTGCCCGATGATCCTGGTCCTGAAGATCGCATCCACCGTGATCACCGCGAAGAGGAGGTACATCATCACGCGGTCGTACCTGGCCATCTCGATGGCGATCCTCGTCGGCAGCAGGCCCTTGAGCACATGAGAGCCGTCCAAAGGGTGAATCGGCAGGAGGTTGAAGAGGGCCAGGGCCACGTTGTAGAAGACCGCCATGGTCAACACTTGGGCGAGGATCCCGTCCCAATCGGGGGCCAGGACCCTGAAGACGATCCCGCAGGCCACTGCCGTGCCGAGGTTGGCCAAGGGCCCAGCGGCCGAGGAGAGCATCATGCCTCGCATGGGATTCTGGAAGTAGTTGGGATTGACAGGTACCGGCTTGGCCCAACCGAAACCCGCCAGCAACAGGCATATGAATCCCATGGGATCCAGATGGCTCAAGGGGTTGAGGGTCAGCCTCCCACTGGCCCTGGCCGTGGGATCACCGAGGCTGTCCGCGGCCCTTCCGTGGGCGTACTCGTGAACGGTGATGGCCAACAGTATGGCGGGGAGCTTGTAGACGAGGTCCAGCGCGGTCATTTCTCCCCCTGATCCGCCTCCCCCGTGAAGACCCCCATGCGTCTGTACCGCTCGTAGCGCAAGGCCAAGAGCTCCTCCAGGGACAGGGCCGAGAGCTCCAGGAGGTGTCGATGACAGGCCTCCCCCACGGCCCTCACGGCAGACTCGTGGTCCCGATGGGCCCCCCCGGGCGGCTCTGCCACGATCTCGTCGATGAGCCCCATCCTCAAGGCATCCTCGGCGCTGAGCTTCAGGGCCTCGGCGGCCACGTCCTTCTTGCCCTCGTCCCTCCAAAGGATCGCCGCACACCCTTCCGGCGAGATGACCGAATAGACCGCGTGCTCCATCATGAGCACCCGGTCCGCCATGCCCAGGGCCAGGGCCCCGCCGCTGCCCCCCTCCCCGATGACCACCGCAACGGAGGGGGTCTTGAGCATGGCCCATGCCATGAGGCTCTCGGAGATGGCCACTGCCTGTCCCCTGGCCTCGGCCTCCACCCCTGGATACGCCCCTGGTGTATCCACCAAGGCGAGCAGCGGCCTCTTGAAACGCTCGGCCAGGGCCATGAGACGCATCGCCTTGCGATTCCCCTCTGGATGTGGCATGCCGAAGTTCCTCTGGGCCCTCTGCTGGATGGTCCTGCCCTTCTCGTGGCCCACCACCACCAAGGGCATGCCACGCAGACGGCCAAGCCCTCCCATCACTGCAGGGTCATCGTGCCCCATCCGGTCCCCGTGAAGCTCCAGGAACTCCTCCAGCATGCCCTCCAGGTAATCCACTGTGTGGGGACGGTCCAGGTGACGGGCGAGCTGCACCTTCTCCCACCTCGTCAGCCTCTTGAAGACCCGCTCCCTTAGCTCCCGGAGCCTGCGCTCGGCCCTTTGGAGCTCCTTGGCAGGGCACTGGCCTGCCTCGAAGGAGAGGCGCATCTCCTCCACCTTCTTCTCCAACTCCACTATGGGCCTCTCGAAGTCCAGCACTGTCAAGCTCAGTACCCCTCAGGTCTCCTCAGGACTCGATGCACCTGTGAGTGACGGACGATCCGTTGGCCAAGAGACAAGACGGGGGCCGCTGCGTCGGCCTGAGGTCCCTACCCTGCCCTTGGCATCTGGGGCCTCGCATCGCGCATCCTCCCCTCACACCCCCTCCAGGACGGCCCTTCCCCCGAGGGCGCCCTGGAGCTCTCGCCTGAACTCCTCCGAGGGTGCCACCCGCAGCGATTCGTTGGGGGCCACCACCGCCACCTGTCCCCCCTCGAGGATCAGGTGGAGCCTGATGTCCCTGGGGCCTGGGTGGCGCCGCAGGATCTCCTTTAGGCGCAAGAGGTCCCCTTCCTCCACGGAATCGCTCCTCATGATCACTTGGAACGGAGGGGCCTGCAGCGACTCCACCTCTTGCAGGCTGAGGATCTCCGAGGCGATGACCTTGGGATGGTCCTCGCCGTGCTCCACGGTCCCCCGCACGCATAGCGGACGGTCCTCCTGGATGATGGGGAGGCCCTTCCTGAAGGCCTCAGGGAAGCAGACGACCTCCACCGACCCACTGAGGTCCTCCAGGGTGAGGAATCCCATCCTCTCCCCCTTGCGCGTGGTGACCGCCCGCAATGACCGCTTCACCCCGACAATGCGCACCTCGGACCGGTCCTGGAGTCGGGCCAGGCTCTCGGTGTTGGCGTTGGCCCAGGACGAGACACGCCCCAGCATGCTCTCCAGGGGATGGCCCGTCACGTAGAACCCCAGGGTCTCCTTCTCGTACTCCAGCCTCTGGATCTCCCCCCATTCGGGCACGCCGGGGAGGGGTGTGGTGGAGACCCCATCGCCCCTGCGCACGACCTGGAACATGCTCATCTGTCCCATGGATCGTTCCCTGCGCCTCTTCTGGGCCTCCTCCATGGCCTTGTCCAACATGGCCGCGTACTGTGCCCTGTGACCGCCGAAGGAGTCGAACGCACCGCACTTGATCAGGCTCTCCAATACCCTGCGGTTCACCCGCTGCAAGTCCACCCGCTGGCAAAAATCGTCCAAGGACCGAAACGCCCCATCCCGCCTGGCCTCCAGGATGGCGTCTATGGCCTTCTTCCCCACGTTCTTGACGCCTCCCAGGCCGAAACGTATCCTCCCCTCGACCACCGAGAAGTCCCACTCGCTCTCGTTGACATCGGGCGGGAGCACCTCTATCCCGCGGGCCCTGCAGGCCCCGATGTACCTGATGATCTTGTCCGTGCTGTCCTTCTCGCTGGTCAGCAAGGCGGCCATGAACTCCACGGGATGATGGGCCTTGAGATAGGCCGTCTGGTACGCCACCAAGGCGTAGGCCGCGCTGTGGGACTTGTTGAATCCGTACTGGCCGAATTTTGATATCAGCTCGAAGATCCTCTCCGCCGCCTCCTTGGGGATCCGGTTCTTGCGCGCCCCCTCCAGGAAGAACTGCCTCTGCTCATCCATGACTCGCGCGATCTTCTTGCCCATGGCCTTGCGCAGGACATCGGCCTCCCCCATCGTGTACCCGGCCAGCCGCGCGGCTATCTCCATCACCTGTTCCTGATACACTATGACCCCGTAAGTCTCCTTCAGGATCGGTTCCAGCTCCGGCAGCTCGTAGTGGATGGGCACCTTCCCCTGCTTGCGATCTATGAATTCGTCGATCATCTTGCTGCCCAGGGGACCTGGCCGATAGAGGGCGACCAGGGCGATGAGGTCCTCGAAGCTGCTGGGCCTCATCCGCATCAGGAGATCCTTCATGCCCTGGCTCTCCAACTGGAAGACACCGTCTGTGTCCGCAGAGCCGAGCAGGGCGTAAGTCCTTTCATCGTCCAGTGGTATCTGGCGGATCTCCAGCCGCTCCCCCTTCTTCTGGAGGAGCTGGACGATGTCATGGATCATGGTGAGGGTCCGGAGCCCCAGGAAGTCGAACTTGACGAGGCCTATGTCCTCCACGGCCTTCATGTCGTACTGCGTGACCACCTCGCCCTTCTGGCTCCGGTAAAGGGGCAGGTGCTCCACGATGGGACGGTCGGAGATCACAACCCCTGCCGCGTGGGTCGATGCGTGGCGCACGAGGCCCTCCAGCGATCGGGCTATCTCCAGCAGCTCCCCGATTCGCTCATCCCCCTCGGCCATCTCCCTGAGCCGCGGCTCCTGCTCCATGGCCTTCTCCAAGGTGATCTTCACGCCCTCGGGGATCATCTTGGCGATCCTGTCCACCTCCTCGTAGGCCATCCCCAGCACCCTTCCCACATCCCTGACCACTGCGCGGGCCTGCATCTTGCCGAAGGTGGTGATCTGGGCGACCTTGTCCTCGCCGAACTTGTGGGCCACGTAGCGGATCACCTCGTCCCTCCGAAGCATGCAGAAATCTATGTCGATGTCGGGCATGGTGCGGCGTTCAGGGTTCAGGAATCGCTCGAAGAGCAGGTTGTAACGGATGGGGTCGATGTCCGTGATGTTGAGACAGTAGGCCACGAGGCTCCCTGCAGCGGATCCGCGGCCAGGCCCCACCGGGATCCCCTCTCGCCTCGCGAAGGCGATGAAGTCCGCCACGATCATGAAGTAACCCGAGAAACCCATATCGCGGATCAGGTCGATCTCCCTCTCCAGGCGCTCCTCGTACGAAGACTTCTTCGCCTCGTACCATCCTGGGTCCCGCTGTCGTATCTCCTGCATGCGCCTCTCGAACCCTCTTCGGGCCATCTGCTCCAGGGCCTCCTCCAGGACCTCCCCTTGGGGCAGAGGGAAACGCGGGAAATGGTATCTCCCTAGCTCCAGCTCGACGTTACACTGCTCTGCCACCAGGATCGTGTTCTCGAGGGCCTGGGGGACCTCCCGGAAGGACTCGGCCATCTCCTCTGGGGCCTTGAAATAGAAATCCTGGGTCTGGAAACGCAGCCGGTTGGCCTCCTGCAGTGTCTTTCCGGTCTGGATGCACAACAGGACGTCGTGGGCCCTGGCGTCCTCCTTCCTCAGGTAGTGGCAGTCGTTGGTGGCCACGAGGGGAAGCCCCATCTCCTTGCCCAGCTCCACCAACCCGCGATTGACCTCCATCTGCTCGGGGATGCCGTTGTCCATCAGCTCCAGATAGAACCTCCCCGGGAAGACCTCCCGGTACCAACCCGCCACCTCCCTCGCCGGGCGGCCCTGGCCCGCGAGGATCAGCCGTGGGATCTCCCCGTGGAGGCAGGCGCTCATGGCGACCAGGCCGTCGCTGTGGCGCTGGAGGATCTCCTTGTCCACCCTGGGCTTGTAGTAGAACCCCTCCTGGTATCCGGCCGTCACCAGCCTCAGCAGGTTCTTGTACCCCTTCAGGTTCTGGGCGAGGAGGAGGAGGTGATGGTTGGTCTCCTGCCCCGCTGGGCCTGGTGCCCGATCGAAGCGGCTGCCTGGGGCCACGTAGACCTCACAGCCTATCAACGGCTTGATCCCTGCCTGCCTCGCCTGCTTGTAGAAGGATATGGCGCCGAAGAGGTTCCCGTGGTCCGTGATGGCCAGGGCGGGCATGCGATAGGAACGGGCCAGCTCCAGTGCCTGTGGGACACGTATGGCACCGTCCAGGAGGCTGTATTCGCTGTGCAAGTGCAGGTGGACGAAGGGGGCATGCCTCATGGTCGGCTCACTCCCACTCGATGGTGCTGGGGGGCTTGGAGGAGATGTCGTAGACCACGCGGTTTATGCCGCTGACCTCGTTGATGATCCGGTTGGAGATGCGGCGCATGAGGGGATCGGGCAGCCTCGCCCAATCGGCCGTCATCCCGTCTTGGCTCGTCACGGCCCTTATGGCTATGACCTCCTCATAGGTACGCTCGTCCCCCATGACGCCCACGGACCGAACCGGGATGTAAACGGCGAAGGATTGCCACAGCCTCTGGTACAGGCCTGCGTTCCTTATCTCCTGCGTGAGGATGGCGTCAGCCTTCCTGAGGGTATCGAGGCGACCCTTGGTCACCTCCCCGACGATGCGGATGGCCAGCCCTGGTCCTGGGAAGGGCTGCCTCTGGACGATGGTATCAGGGAGCCCTAGCTCCTTGCCCAGGACCCTCACCTCGTCCTTGAACAGCTCTCGCAGGGGCTCTATGAGCTCCAGGTCCATGATCTGGGGGAGCCCCCCCACGTTGTGATGACTCTTGATGGTCGCAGAGGGCCCCTTGAACGAGACGCTTTCTATGACATCTGGGTACAGGGTCCCCTGGGCCAGATAGCGAATGCGGCCGAGCCTCCTGGCCTCCCTCTCGAAGACGCGGATGAATTCCTCGCCTATGCCCTTGCGTTTGGCCTCAGGGTCGGTGACCCCTGAGAGCCTCTTGAGGAAGGGCTCCTGGGCCTCCACGTGGATGAAGTTCCCCCCGAAACGCTCCCTGAAGGCCTTCACGACCTCCTCGGCCTCGCCGGCCCTCAACAGGCCGTTGTCCACGAAGATGCAGTGGAGCTGCCGGCCCACTGCCTGGTGGAGCAGGGCAGCGGTGACCGAGGAGTCCACCCCCCCGCTCAGGGCGCAGATAACCTTTTCCGAGCCCACGCGGAGCCTCAGTTCCCTGGTGGTGGCCTCTATGAAGGAGCGCATGGTCCAGGAAGGGCGACAGCCGCACACACGAAGGAGGAAGTTCTTGAGCATGGCCCTGCCCTTGACCGTGTGGACCACCTCGGGGTGGAACTGCACCCCGAAGAGTCTCCTGGACCCGTCGCAGAACGCCGCGACCGGGGAGTTCCGTGAGCGCGCCAGGACCTTGAACCCTCGGGGCCTTGCCTCGATCCTGTCCCCGTGGCTCATCCAGACGGTCTGACGGGACCCAAGGCCGTGAAAGAGGTCCGAGGGGTCGAGGATCTCGATCTCCACCCTCCCATATTCCCTCATGGGGGAGGCCTGCACCCTGCCGCCCAGGAGGTGGGTCATGAGCTGCATGCCGTAGCAGATCCCGAGGACCGGCACACCCAGGTGCAACACCTCCGGTGGGATCAAAGGGGCCCCTGGCGCGTAGACGCTCGCAGGCCCCCCTGAGAGTATCAGTCCCTTGGGGGAAAAGGCCCTGATCTCATCCAGGGGCATGGAGAAGGGGTGGATCTCGCAATAGACGTGACACTCCCTCACCCTCCTGGCAATGAGCTGGGTGTACTGGGAGCCGAAGTCCAGGATCAGGACCTTTTCCGAGTGGATGTCGGCAGGCAAAGTGCCCTCCCCTTCAGCGATCCCTCGCGCATCGCGAGCCCTTCACCGGCGATTCGGGATGCACCTATCATCTGTTCTCCAGCCAGTAATTCGGTGCCTCCTGGGTGATGATGACGTCGTGGACATGGCTCTCCCTGAGGCCTGCCGCCGTGATCCGGATGAAGCGCCCGCGGCCCCTCAGCTCCTCCAGGTTCCTGCAGCCCAGGTAGCCCATGCCGGAGCGGAGTCCACCCACCAACTGGTAGACCGTCGAGGACAGGGGCCCCCTGTAAGGGACGCGGCCCACTATCCCCTCGGGGACGAGTTTGCTCGCATCCTCCTCATCCCCGAAGCCGTAACGGTCCCTCCCCCCCTTCTTCATGGCCTCTATGGAGCCCATGCCCCTGTATACCTTGTAGGTGCGGCCCTGGAAGAGGACCGTCTCCCCAGGGGATTCCTCTGTCCCGGCCAAGAGGCTGCCGATCATCACGCAGTGCGCCCCGGCGGCTATGGCCTTGGTGATATCCCCCGAGAACTTGATCCCGCCATCGGCGATGACAGGGACCCCGTGGGCCTTGGCCACCTTGTAAGCCTCGGCGATGGCACTGACCTGGGGGACACCGACCCCGCCGACGATCCTCGTGGTGCATATGGATCCAGGTCCGACCCCGACCTTCACCCCGTCGGCCCCGGCCTTGATCAAGGCCTCGGCCCCCTCGGCTGTGGCGACATTGCCCGCGATGACCTGGCACTCCGGGAAGGAGGCCTTGATCTCCTCCACGGTCCTTATGACACCCCTGGAGTGGCCGTGGGATGTGTCCACCACTATGACATCCGCCCCGGCCTTGAGCACGGCGTCGACCCTCTCCATGGTCTCAGGGGAGGTCCCCACAGCGGCCCCTACCCGCAGTCGGCCGAGATGGTCCTTGCAGGCGTTGGGGTACTTGATGGTCTTCTCGATGTCCTTGATGGTGATGAGCCCCCTCAACTGGTAATCGTCGTCCACCACCAGGAGCTTCTCGATCCTGTTCTTGTGCAGTAGTACCTTGGACTCCTCCAGGGTGATCCCGGGGGAGACGGTGACCAGGTTCTCCTTGGTCATGACCTCGGAGACCCTTCTGTCCAGGTCCGTCTCGAATCGCAGGTCCCTGTTGGTGAGGATGCCCACCAGCCTCCCCTGGACGGTCACCGGGACCCCGGAGATCCTGTAGCGCTTCATGATCTCGAGGGCGTCGCGGATCTTCTGCTCCGGGTGCACGGTTATGGGATCGATGATCATGCCGCTTTCGGACTTCTTGACCTTGTCCACCTCGGTGGCCTGGCTCTGGATGTCCATATTCCGGTGGACGATACCGATCCCCCCCTCCCTGGCCATGCTGATGGCCGTCTGGGACTCGGTCACCGTGTCCATGGCCGCGCTGACAAGCGGGATCCTGAGGGGGATGGAGGGGGTGAGCCACGTGCTCACGTCCACCTCTGCCGGGAGCACATCCGACTCCGCCGGGACGAGGAGCACATCGTCGAACGTCAGCCCTTCCTTGATATCCTCTTGGAGCATGGGAGAACACCTCTCATCAAATGACTGCTTCTCGGGCGGCCACCAGGGCGATCCCCTCGAGCAACCCGTAGTCCGACACCAGGAGTCCCTCTGCGCACAGGAGGCCCAAGAGTTCGCTGACCATTATGGCCCCGGCCAGGATCACGTCCTGCCGCCCCGGCTCCATGCCCGGGAGACCCGCCCTTTGGCCCAGCGGCAGGCCTGCCAGCCTCCTGCACCAACTGTCTACCGAGCCCTTCTTGAGCCTGTAGCCGTTTACGGCATCTGGGTCGTAAGCCCCCAGAGCCATGTCCAGGGCGGCCAGGGTCGTGATGGTCCCCGCTGTCCCCACCAGGGTGCCCTCTTCCTCCCCCTGGGCCCCTATCCCCCTCAGGAGGTCACCCAGGGCGGACCTGGCCATCTCCCTTGCCCTTTCCACCTCCCCTTGGGTAGGGGGATCGTGGGCGAAGACCTCCTCTGTCAACCGGACCATCCCCATGGGGATGCTCTTGGACGCCACGGCCTTGCGGCCGCGGGCACGCACCAGCTCCGTGCTCCCCCCGCCTATGTCCACGGCCATCCACCGCTCAGGGGGGCTTGGCCACAACAGGGAGACCCCCATGGCCATCCAGGCGGCCTCCTCCTCCCCCGAGAGGACCCGAAGCCCCAGGCCCGTCCCCTTCCTCACCTCTTCCACGAAGCCCGGGCCATTGGCCGCGTCCCGCACCGCACTGGTGGCGGCCGCCAGGACCGTGCGCGCCCCAAGGCCCATGGCAGCCTCCAGAAACACGCAGAGGGCTTCCAAGGTCCTCTGGATCGCCGCCCTGCCCAGCCGCCCCGACTCCTGGAGCCCCTCTCCCAGTCGAGTTATCCGGCGATCCGCGAATACCCTTCGAAACCCCCCGCCCGCCTCCACGTCGGCCACCAGCAGCCGCACGCTGTTGGTCCCCACGTCCAGGGAGGCCACCCGGAGGAGCCCCTCGCCCTCCTGCCGTGCCATGATTCGCATCAAGATATCAGATGGCCGCCCCCTTTTCAAGGTCTAAGCCCGGCCGCGCGGCGGGCTCAGACCCCGCATCGAGCCCGCGGGGGGCATGGAGGCGTGTCGTGAGGAAAGGGATGGATGGGGCCGCCACAAAGACACGGCCCTCACGCGCTCACCACAGAATCGAAGGAAAACCGCCCCTCCTCGAAGAGCCTCAGGCATGCCTTGGCCGCATCGGCGTCGTAGAGGGTCCCCTGGTTCCCTGAGATCTCCTCCAGTGCCGCCGAGACCCCCAGGGCCGGACGGTACGGCCTGTGGGAGGCCATGGCCTCTACCACGTCGGCCACGGTGAGGATCCGTGCCTCGAGGAGGATCTCGTCCCCCCTGACCCCTTGCGGGTATCCGGAGCCGTCCAGTTTCTCGTGATGCTGGAGCACCATGCGGGCGATGGGCCATGGAAACTCTATGTTCTTGAGGATCTCGTACCCCACCTGGGGGTGGGTCTTGATGAGGGCGAACTCCAGGTCGGTCAAACGGGTGGGTTTGCTGAGGATCTCCGCAGGGACGGAGATCTTCCCCACATCGTGCACCACCCCCGCCATGTAGATGGCCTCCAGGCTCTTGGAGGGCAGCCCCATATCCATCCCCATGGCCAGGGCCAGCCTCGCCACGCGCTGCTGGTGGCCGGCCGTGTAAGGGTCCCTGGTCTCCACGGCCATGGCCAGGGCCTGGATGACACCTTCCAAGGCCCTTCGAAGCCTCTCCAGGGCCTCCGTGAGCTTCTTCTCCCTCTGCCTCAGCTCCGAGGTCCTTTCGTTTACCAGCCCCTCCAGCTCCTGGAAATGCCTCTTCCTCTCCAGCTCGAGCTGACGCCTCCTCAGGGCATTGGAGACCTGGATCAGGATGTCGCCCACGTTGAAGGGCTTCAAGATGTACCCGTATGCGCCGGCCTTCAGGGCGGCATCGGCGATGGCGGGATCGTCCACCCCGCTGACCATGACCACGGCGGTGTCGTCGAACCTGAGGGCCATCTCCCTGACGAGCTCCAGCCCGGACTCGCCCGGCATGTTCACGTCGCAAAGGACCAGGGGGAAGCGCTCCTGTTCCAAGAGGGCCCTTGCCTCCTCGGAGCTCGAGGCCGTGGCGCAGCAGTACCCTCCCCTCTCCAGTATCCGCGCCAGGAGCCGCCTCATGGGCTCCTCGTCATCCACGACCAGGATCCGTTCCATTCCGCTTCCCCTCTCGGGCGAGTCGCGATCCCCGGCCTCGGCTCGCAGCCTCTCCGACCCCGGGCCCAAGCCCGAGATCCCTCCCTACCAGGTGTCGTCCCTCGACAGAGGCGACATATCACTCATCGAGCACCTCCCGGACCTTCCTGGCCAGCCCATCCACTGAGAAGGGCTTCTGTATGAAGTGGGTACCCTCCCCCAGGACCCCCTGGGTCAAGATCACGTTGTCAGTGTACCCGGACATGAAGAGGGCCTTGAGATCTGGGCGCCCTTTCCGGAGCATCTCCACGAGCTCCTTTCCGCTCATCTGCGGCATCACAACGTCTGTCAGGACCAGGTCTACCGACCCCCCATAGGCCTCGCAGATCGTCAAGGCCCCCTGCGCCCCTTGAGCCCCGAGGACCTTGTACCCGCGCCCCTCCAGGATCCTGACCGCAAGCTCCCTCACGGCCTCGTCATCCTCCACCACGAGGACGGTCTCGCCCCCGGAAGGGATCTCTCCCTTTTGCCCCGGCCCCTCTCCCACATCCAGGGGCCCATCCACCATCGGCAGGTAGATCTTGAAGGTGGTCCCTCTCCCTAGCTCGCTGTATACCCAGATGTGCCCACTGCTCTGCTTGACGATCCCATAGACCGTCGCAAGGCCCAGCCCTGTCCCCTTTCCCGGCTCCTTGGTGGTGAAGAAGGGATCGAAGATCCTCTCTTTCACCTCCGGGGCCATGCCTGCGCCCGTGTCGCTCACGGAGAGCATAACATATTTTCCAGGCTCCACAGAGAGGTGCCTTCGGCAGTAAGCCTCGTCCAGCTCCACGTCGGCGGTCTCTATGGTGAGTTTCCCTCCCTGAGGCATGGCATCGCGGGCATTCACCGCCAGGTTGACCACCACCTGCTCCACCTGCCCAGGATCGGCCTTGACCCTGCCGATCCCTTCCTGGAGCCGGAGCACCAGCTCGATGTCCTCCCCGATGATGCGCCCGATCATGCCCGCGATCCCTTCCATCACGCCGTTCAGGTCCAGGACCCGCATCTGTGTGACCTGCCTTCGGCTGAATGCCAGTAGCTGACTCGTCAGGGCCGAGGCCCTTATGGAGGCATCGCTTATCTCCTGGATCAAGGGCCTCAGGGGATCCCCCTCCCTGAGGTCCATGGATACCAGTTGGGCGTTTCCCTGGATCACGGTGAGGAGGTTGTTGAAGTCGTGGGCTATCCCCCCGGCGAGCCTCCCCATGGCCTCCATCTTCTGGGCCTGTCTCAGTTGCTCCTCCAGGAGGGCCTTGTCCTCCTCAGCCTGCTTGCGATCCGTTATGTCCCTGACGAAGTTCAAAAGGGCCGGAGCCCCGTTGTATTCGATGGGCACGACGTTGATCTCGCCCCATCTCACCTCGCCACCCTTCCCAACCACCCGAAAGGAATGTATCCGCTCCGTCTCCTCCCCTTTCATAGTTCTCGCTTGGGTTTGGAGGACCCTCTCCCTGTCCTCAGGGTGGATGAAGTCCGAGAAGGGCCTGGAGAGGAACTCCTCGCTGGTATACCCCAGGATCTCCGTGGCCCTGCGGTTGATGAAACAGAAGCGGTCCCCCTGGACGATGGCGATCACATCGCCTGCGTTTTCCACCACGAGGCGATACATCTCCTCGCTGTGCCTCCTCGCCTTCACCTCCCGCTCCAGCTCGGCGGCCTTCTGCTCCAGTTTCCTCACCAGCCTTTCGCTGTAGAGCCTGAGGGCCTCCTCCTCCAGGACCGGCGTGCGGGCCACAGGGCGTTGTCCGCGGAGCCTCACCACCTCCTCCACTGCCTCCAGCAGGACATCCGGCTCGCACGGCTTCTGGATGAAGCGGTCCGCCCCGATCCCAAGGGCGAACCTCTCGTCCTCCGGGCTCGTGTAGGTGGCCGTGTAGATGATGAACGGGATCCGGCTCAGGGACTCCTCCCTTCGAATCCTCCTGCAGAGCTCGAATCCGTCCATGACCGGCATAAAGATGTCGCTTATGACGAGGTCATAGCCCCCCATGGCCAGCCTCTCCATGGCCTCGGCTCCGTTGGAGGCGCCTTCCACCTCGTGGCCGCGGCCCCTGAGCAGGACCTCCAGGAGGTATCGGCCCTCTTCCTTGTCATCCACTACCAGGACCCTCATGAGACCCCTCCTGACCAGCGTTTTGGCCGTTTGCCCTGAACGGCCAGTGGCATGCCGGCCACCCGATCTGGGACACGGTCGATCCGCCCCCCATCTCAGGACGGAAAACCCTGGCCTCCCTCCTGGCTCCGTAATAGGTGGCGAGCTATCTCCGAGACAAAGGTGTCCGGGTCGATGGGCTTCTCTATGTATCCATCGGCCCCCGCGGCCAGGATCCGCTCCCTGTCCCCCGGCATGGCATAGGAGGTCACGGCGATGATGGGGACCCCGGCCAGCTCCTCATGGCCTTTCAACTCAGCGGCCACCTGGTATCCGTCCATCTCCGGGAGCTGGATATCCAGGAGGATCGCCCGGGGTTTGTGCCGCAGGGCCATCTCGATCCCTTCCCTGCCTGTGCTGGCGCTGATCACGGAGAAACCGCCCTTCTCAAGGAGGAAGCGCATCAGGTAGAGGTTCTGTTCGTTGTCCTCGATGATCAGCAGTCTCTCCTTCATAACCCTCCCCTTCGCCCCTTGGGGAGCCGGACCGTGAAGGTACTCCCCTTTCCCGGATGGCTCTGCACCTCGATGGAGCCACCCATCATCTCCACGAGACGCCTGGATATGGAAAGACCGAGTCCAGTCCCCTCGTAACTGCGAGTGGTCCCCTTGTCCAACTGATGGAAGGGCCTGAAGATCTCCTCGATCGCCTGGGGATCGATGCCGATGCCGGTGTCAGCCACAGAGATCACCCAGTCATCCGCCTCGCCCCGGCACGCGACCCGGAGGCCGCCTTTCTCGGTGAACTTGACCGCGTTGTTGAGGAGGTTGAGGACCACCTGCTCAAGGCGTCGCTCATCAGCCAGGACCGTCCCGACTCCGTCCGCGAGATCCAGGGTGATGCTCAGGCCCTTCTTGTCAGCGAGGGGGGCGACCATCCTCACCACCTTCTCTATGGAGGGCCTGAGATCGAACGATGTCACCGAGAGGGTCAACTCCCCTGCCTCTATCTTGGAGATATCCAGGACATCGTTTATGAGGGCCAGGAGGTGGCGGGAGCTCGCCTGCACCATGGATAGCTGCTTGCGTTGCTCGTCGTTGAGGGGCCCGGCCAGCCCCTGGAGCAGGATCCCTGTGAAGCCTATGATGGAGTTGAGCGGGGTGCGCAACTCGTGCGACATGGTGGCCAGGAAGGCGGACTTGACCCTGTCCGCGGCTTGGGCCCTTTCCATGGCAGCGGAGAGCTCGGCAGTGCGCTGGCGGATCCGCTGTTCCATCTCCTGGTTCATGGACCTCAGCTCCCTAGTTCGCACATCGACCTGACGCTTGAGCACCACCCCTGCGGCCAGGGCCGCTGCCAGCAACGCGGACATGACCAGTCCCACCGTGCTCACCCACGGAGGGAGCGCAAAAGGGACCTCGTCCGACACCCATCTCCTCAGGGACTGGTAGTAGATGGACCCAGGATCCGCCTTCAGGCTCGAGAGGTGGCGGTCGATGGCATGGAGGAAATCCTTGTGCGCGGACTTGGGCGCGGCGAAGAAGAGCTGGGTGGGGTGGAAGATGACCGCGGTGTCCTCAAGCCCGTATTTCCTGGCGTGCAGGGCACCGTGGAAGCGGTTTGTGATGGCAGCATCGGCCTCCTTTCTCCTGACCATCTCCAGGATCTCTCGGTAGTCTGGCAGAGGGATGAGGGAGACCCTGAGACCGAACCCATCGGCGAGTTGCTCGAATGCCTCCTGTTGCACGGACCTGGAAAGGACCGCCACCCTCTTTCCGTCCAGGTCGAGTATGGATCGGATGCCGCTGCCCTTCGGGGCGTAAACCTGAAACCAGGATGACAGGACAGGCACCTCGTGAAAGGAGTACCTCTCCCCCCTTTGGGCCGTGTACGCCACGTCGGGCATGAGGTCTATCTCCCCCCTCTCTAGGCGGTCGAGGGCATCTGGCCAGGTGCCGCACACGTATTGCACGGACCACCCCTCGGCCCTGGCGATGTGCTCGAGGATGTCCACGAAGATGCCAGAGGCCTTACCGGATTCAGGGCAGGATATCTTAGGGGCGTTTTCGTAGGCCCCGACCCTCAAGGGGGTCTGACCCTCGGCGGTCCGGCCCGCGGCGAAGAGAAGTGAGAGGGGCCAAACCACGCAGAAGATGAGGGGGGCCATCGGCAGGGCGCGCTTACGTCGGGTAGGGAAGCCGTGGCTGGAAGATCGCGCCATGCCCCCCCGTAGAGGGTCTCTCGAAGGGCGGTGGGGACCCACCGTGGCCTCCCCCCGACTAATGGGTCGCCCCTTCCCAGGCTGCCTCCCTTGGCCGCAGGGCATTGCCGACCCCACAAGGACCTTCCCGTATCGGAGGGCAGGGGCCTTCCTTGGGAGGGGTCACCCCCCAAGGAAGGCCCCCGACGACCGCTATGGGTGAAAGAGGTAGCTCATGAAGGGAAGCCTTGGGTCTGCAGACGGGATGACCCTCCCCAGGGTCTTGCCGAGCAGGATGTCCAGCAACGAGATCTTCTCCTTGCGCTCGTCCAGGACCTTCGGCTCCCCGCTTATCCCTGCCAGTTGCGCTGCTGTCTTTATGGCGTCCTGAAACCCGCCGAGTTCGTCCACGAGCCCCAGGCCCTTGGCCTGCCGCCCCGAGAAGACGCGGCCGTCGGCCAGATCGCTCACCTGCTCCTTGGGAAGCCTCCGGCTCTCGGCCACGGCCTCCACGAACTGCTGGTGCACGTCGCGCACCACCTCCTGGAGGAGGTCCTTCTCCTCCTGCGTCAGGGACCGGAAGGGGGACCCCATATCCTTGTGCGCGCCGCTCTTCACCGCCTCCCCTTGGATGCCGAGCTTCCCCAGGAGCTGCTCGAAGTTGGCGAAGTGCACCACCACACCTATGGAGCCTGTTATGGTCCCGGGGTTTGCCACGATCCTTTCTGCTCCGCAGGCGGCATAGTAACCGCCAGATGCGGCCACAGAGCCCAGGGAGGCCACCACCTTCTTGGTCTGATTCCACTTGCGCACAGCGTGGAAGATCTCCTGGGTCGCTGCCACCCCCCCGCCCGGGGAGTCCACCCGAAGGACTATGGCCTTGACCTTGGGGTCCTTTCCCATGCGATCCAGGGCCTGGAGGATGGGATCGGACTCCACTAACATCCCCTCGAGACGCACCACCGCCACGCGGTCCCCACCTCTCAGCGGCTCCCCGCCCTCCATCCACACGATGAGGACCCCCACCACCAGGAACAGGACCACGAGGATCCCGCACAGGAACAACAGGGTGAGCAACCACGGGTGGGGTCGTTTCATGGGATGGATCCGTTTCGATGCGCTCGATAAGATGAGTTCTCTTTCGGTGGGCCTCGCGAGGAGATGGCCTTCACTCGGTCAGGGAGGCCCCTTTTTCGTCACCGGGTCCTTTCCCTCCCTCATCGCCCTCCTCTGTTGCAAGGGTAGGAGCACCCTGTCTGTTCTCGGCCAACCTCTGCGACTCCCTTGCCTTTCTCATGAGTTCGTCCTTCAGGATGGCCCCGAAGGTCGGGACATAATTCCTCTGGTTCGCCACGTACCCCCTGACTTCCGACTCCTCCTCCATCCTCTGGAGGGCCTTGACGCTCAATCCTATCTTTCGTTCCTTCGGATCCACATGGATGACCAGGGCCTCCAACTGGTCCCCTTCCCGGCAGACCTCCGAGGCGCTCTTGACCTTCTCCTTGCGCAACTCGGAGATGTGGACCAGACCCTCGATCCCCTCCTCTATCTCCAGGAAGACCCCGAAGTCCGTGACGCTGGTGACCTTACCGGTCACCTTGGTCCCCTCCGGATATCTCTGGGACAATGTCTCCCAAGGGTCAGGCTCCAGTTGCTTTATGCCCAGAGAAAAGCGCTCGTTCTCCTTGTCGATGCTGAGCACGATGGCCTGGGTCTCCTGCCCCTTCTTGAACACCTCCCCCGGGTGTCGAATCCTCTTGGTCCAGGAGATGTCCGATACGTGCACCATGCCATCGATCCCCTCATCCAGGCCTATGAAGATACCGAAGTCGGTGATATTGCGGATCTTGCCCTGGATGACGGTCCCCACAGGGTATTTCTCTGCCACCGTATCCCACGGGTTCGGCTTGACCTGTTTCATGCCCAGTGAGATGCGCCTCCTCTGGCGCTCCACGTTGAGGACCACCACCTCCACCTCATCGCCAACGCTGACTATCTTGGATGGGTGGCGGACCCTCTTGGTCCATGACATCTCCGAGACATGAACGAGGCCTTCCACCCCTTTGTCCAACTCCACGAAGGCCCCGTAGTCCGTGATGCTCACCACCTTGCCCTTGAGACGCGTCCCCACGGGAAACCGCTCCTCCACCGATGCCCAAGGGTCGGGTGCCATCTGTTTGAGCCCCAGCGACACCCTCTCCTTTTCCCTGTCGTAATGGAGGACCTTCACCTCGAGCTCGTCGCCTATCTGAACGACCTCGCTCGGGTGCTTCACCCTCCCCCACGACATGTCCGTGATGTGCAGGAGGCCGTCCACACCTCCCAGGTCGATGAAGGCGCCGTACTCCGTGATATTCTTGACCACCCCCTTGACGACGATCCCCTCTTGGAGCATGTCGAGGGTCTTGCCGCGTATCCTCTCCCTCTCTTCCTCCAGTAGGACCCGCCTGGAGAGCACGATGTTGCTCCTCCTGCGGTTGTACTTCAGGACCCGGAAGCGGTAGGTCTCACCTATCATCTTCTCGAGGTTCCTCGTCACTCGCAGGTCCGCTTGGGACCCGGGCAAGAAGGCTGTCACCCCGACATCCACGGCGAGCCCACCCCTGACCCTCCCTATGACCTTCCCTTCCACGGTCCCGCCCTGCTCGTATGCCCTCCGGATCTCGTCCCATACCTTTATCTTGTCGGCCTTCGTCTTGGAAAGGGCTATCTCACCCTCCTCGTCGTCCCTGGACTCCAGGAGGACCTCGATCATGTCCCCCTCCCTGACAGCCACCTTGCCGCTCTCGTCCTGGAACTCGTGTATGGGGATCTGACCCTCTGACTTGTATCCTACGTCCACCATCACGTGTTCTTTCCCCACCAAGACCACCCGGCCCTTCACCACTTCACCTTCTTGAATCTTGTTGAAGGTTTCCTCAAAAAGATCCTGGAAACTTTCATCTTTCGTCTCAAGGGCCGAAGCCTTCGAGCCGGGCTCGGTCGAAACGGTGATCGAATCAGCGTCGCGTCCTACGATCTTCTCTCCTTCTCCATGCATTACGGTCTGTCCCCCCGAAGTCACCCATCATCGTGCCCCCCTTGTTCTGGCTCGGGCAGGGCAAAAAGCGTGGGTATATTACCATCTTCCCGAGAAAATGCAAGCAAATTCTGATGATCTTCGCAGGCGATTCGCCCCTGTCTGCCCACCTCGGAAGGGTCCTCCATGGCTGAGGCACCAAGGGAATGTCAAGAACACGCCTGCACGGGCAAAGGCCTCGGCACATGGCAAGGGATTGCCGCCCCTCAGCAAGCCCTTTCCCCGAGCACATGGAGCATTCGATCCACCACCTCTTCCGGCGTCAGCCCCGTGGTATCGATCGCGCAGGCCCCTTCCGGGACCTTCAGAGGGGCGAGCTCACGCGAGGCATCCTGTTGGTCCCTGAGGGCCATCCTCTCCGCGACCTCTTCGAGGGAGGCCCTGACACCGCGCTGCTGGAGCTCCAGGAACCGCCTCCTGGCCCGCTCCTCCTGGGAGGCAGTGAGAAAGAAGCGAAAGTCGGCATCCGGAAAGACCTGGGATCCGGTATCCCGGCCTTCGAAGACCATCTGCCCTGCCCTGGCCATATCCCTTTGGATGCGCCACAGGAACTCGCGAACCACCCTCTTGGCCGAGATCCTGGATGCGAGCATCCCCATCTCCTCGGCCCTCAGGGCCTCGGATATGTCCTGGGATCCGCACATGACGATCATCCTTCCCTCCTCGTCCCATGCGACCCTCAAAGGGAAGCTCGCCATGGCCTCCTGCAGGTCTTCGTCATCGCTGGGATCCAGGCCGCATTCCTTGACCCGCCACGCCACCGCCCTGTACAGGGCACCGGTGTCCACGTATCGCAGTCCGAGACGCCTCGCCAGGAGACGCGCCACCGTGCCTTTACCAGCCGCGCTGGGTCCGTCTATGGTGATGATCATAAGGAAGTCAGCCTCGCCAAGAGGTCTTGGGCCCAACGGGCGGTTGCAACAAGGGGTGGGAATGTCCATGAGAAGGGGAGATGGGAAAGAGGGGCGTCATTTCTGCGAGGCCTTCCCGAAGAATTCCATGATGGATACCCTGTCGTTTTCGTCCATCTCCGTGAAACAGACCCCGACGTCGTAGAGCTGTCTACCGACCTCCCTCACGTGCACTATGGTCCCTCGCACCTTCACCAGCCTCTCCTCCAGGGCGATCTCCATCTCGAGCTGGGTGTTGACGGGAAACGAACGGTGGGTCTGGATGGTCACCCCGCCTTGGCTCAGGTCGAGACTCTTGCACATGCCCATCTCGACGGGGTTCTTCGCCTCGTCGAAATGGGTGTAGGAGATCAGGTGGCTCGAATCCACCCTGGGAAATCTTCTTTTCTCTTCAATGGCGCCCATCTGCCAATCCCTTGACGGGCTCCTCCTCGCAGATCCTCCGACCTCGACTGGGATTTTAGCAGATGCGGCCTTGTTGTCAACCCATGGAAGCCCAGGGCCTGTCGCGGGCTCCAACTGCGAAGGACCATCGACAACTGGCATCGAAGCCTGGCTGCCCTGTTGGAGGCGGCGCCGGTGGCCCATGAGGTCAGGGCTGGAATGGGGTTTGGATTGACATCCGTTTTCAGTCCGGATTAAGTTTAGACAGTGGGCGGTCCGGACCAGGCCGTGCCGCGAGTCGCCGGGCCATGAGAGGCGGCGTGTCCCATGTTGATAGACCCGCACAACAGGGTCGTCGATTACCTGAGGATCAGCGTCACGGACCGCTGCAACCTGCGGTGCGTCTATTGCGTCCCCCCGGAGGGGATAGAGCCGTTCCCTCGTCAGGATATCCTGAGCTACGAGGAGATCATCCGCGTCGCCAGGGTGGCAGTGGCCTTCGGGATCAGGAAGATACGGCTCACCGGCGGGGAACCCCTGATCCGGAAGGACCTCTGTTTCCTCATCCGGGAGTTGAGCAAGATCCCCGGCCTCACGGACCTCAGCATGACCACCAACGGTATACTGCTCGCCCAGCTCGCCCATGCCCTCAGGGATTCCGGCCTCAGGCGTGTCAACGTGAGCATGGACTCCCTGGACCCTGTGAGGTATGCCGAGGTGACGCGCGGGGGAGACCTCGCCCTGGTGTGGAAGGGCCTATTGGCCGCCCTGGATGCCGGGTTGAGCCCGGTGAAGATCAACGTGGTGGCCATGGGAGGCCTCAACGGCGAAGAGATCGTCCCCTTCGCCAGGCTCACCCTGGAGTGGCCATTCGAGGTCCGGTTCATAGAGTGGATGCCCATAGGGGACCCTGTGAATTGGGAGGAGCGGTCCTTCATCCCTGCTGATCGGATATTGGAGATCCTGCGTGAGGAGTTTTCCTTGGAGCCGACGAAGAGCTCGGGAAACGGCCCGGCCCAGGTCTTCAAGATACCGGGCGGCAAAGGGGCCCTCGGGGTCATCAGCCCCATGACCCGCCATTTCTGCAAGGAGTGCAATCGCCTCCGTCTGACCGCCGACGGCAAACTCAGGAGCTGCCTCTTCTCGGACGACGAGATCGACCTCAAGACCGCGATCCGCTCAGGTGAATCGGACTCCCTGATAAGCTCTCATCTCCGCATGGCCATCGCGAGGAAGCCCAGGGGACACCACCTCCGGCCAGTGGACCCCAGGATAAAGAAGTGCATGCGCCCCATGAGCCGGATCGGCGGGTAGGGGGCTCGCCTTGGCCATCGTAGCCGACCTGCACATCCACTCCCCTTATTCCAGGGCCACCTCCAGGGAGCTCTCCCCAGAGACGTTGTGGGTGGCGGCCCAGCTGAAAGGGGTGGGGCTGGTGGGCACCGGGGACTTCACCCACCCCGAGTGGCTCCAGGAGCTGGAGGAGAAACTGGAGCCTGGAGAGGATGGGTTGCTGAGGCTCAGGCCGCAATGGTCGAGGCCCGTGGAGGGCTCGGTGCCGCCATCGTGCCGGGGCGAGGTGCGGTTCGTCTTCCAGACCGAGCTCTGCACCATCTACAAGAGGGGGGGGCGAACCCGGAAGGTCCATCACCTGGTCCTGCTCCCGGGGCTGACGTCCGTCAGGAGGCTCGTCTCCAGACTGGAAAGGATCGGCAACCTGAGGTCCGACGGGCGCCCCATCCTCGGTCTGGACTCCCGCGACCTGTTGGAGATCGTCTTGGAGGCATCCCCAGAGGCCATCTTCATCCCAGCCCACATCTGGACCCCCTGGTTCTCTGTCCTGGGGTCCAAGTCCGGCTTCGACGACCTCGAGGAATGCTACGGGGATCTGACCCGCCACATCGCCGCCTTGGAGACCGGGCTATCATCGGATCCGGCCATGAACTGGCGCTGCTCCAGCCTGGACCGATTTCCCCTGGTCTCCAACTCTGATGCGCATTCCCCTTCCCGCATCGGCAGGGAGGCCACTGTGGTGGAGATGGACATGTCCTATTCAGCCCTTCGAAAGGCCCTAGCACACGGCGAGGGCCTGGTCGGGACCATCGAGTTCTTCCCCGAGGAGGGGAAGTATCACCTGGATGGGCACCGCGGGTGCGGCACCAGGCTCGCCCCCTCGGAGACCAGGGACCTTGGAGGGCTCTGCCCGAGATGCGGAAGGGCGGTGACCGTAGGGGTGATGCATCGGGTGGAAGAGCTGGCTGACAGGGCCCCTGGATTCACCCCCGAAGGCGCCAAGCCGTTCCAGAGGATGTTGGCCCTGGAGGAGATCCTGAGCGAGATCCTCCAGTGCGGGCCAGGCTCCAGCCGAGTGCAGTTGATGCAAAGGCGCCTGCTCCAGAGGTGGGGGCCTGAGATACGGCTCCTCCAGGGGGTGGCACTGGATGAGATCCAAGAGAATGGCCCCATCCTGGCAGAGGCCCTGCGCAGGATGCGGGAGGGGCAGGTATACGTGGAGGCAGGCTTCGACGGTCAGTACGGGAGGATCCGCCTGTTTCGCGACGAGGAGAGGGCCGCCTTCCACGGCCAGGCCAGTCTTCTGATGGAGATCCCTGGGACCCGGGGGGATCGGCTCAGGGCGACCACGCGCCCTAAGCCCCCCTCGGGATGGCTTCATCCCGAGACGTCTCCTGGCCCGACCCAAGTGGCGGAACCAGGGCATGCCCAGGACCCCCTTTCGCCCCTGAGCCGATCCCAACGCCAGGCGGTCCTGCACGAGGGGGGGCCCCTCATCATCCTGGCAGGCCCTGGCTCCGGCAAGACCCTGACCCTCATCCATCGCATCGCCCATCTCATCCGCACCCGGAGGGCACGGCCCGGGGAGGTCCTGGCCGTGGCCTTCACCCAACGCTCGGCCCAGGAGATGCGAAACCGGCTGATGGCCCTTTTGGAGAAGGAGATCTCATCGGGGTCCAACCTGAGGGTCCAGACCTTGCACGCCTTCGGCCTCGATCTCCTCAGACGGCATTGGGGGGAAATGGGGTGGCCCGGCATCCCGTTCCTCGTAAGGGAAGAGGATCGTATGCGGATCCTGGTGGAGGCCCTGCGCCAGGAATGCCCGGGTGTGAGCGCCCGCAGCCTGCCCTCCCTCCTGGAGGAGGTGTCCCGGTGGAGGCAATCCTCATGGGAGAAACCGTCGCCCCAATCCCTGGTTGGGCAGGCCGCCATGGCCTACGAGAGGGGCCTGAGACGAAACGGGGTGCTGGATTATGACGACCTGCTTCGCCTCCCCCTGGAGATCCTGGAGGGCAGGGAGGACATACTCCGGGAGGAACGCCTGCGCAACCGGTTCATCTTCGTGGACGAGTTCCAGGACATGAATCCCCTCCAGGTCCGCCTCCTGAAGATGCTGGCCCAAGATGGGAGAAACCTCACCGTGATAGGGGATCCGGATCAGTCCATCTACGGGTTCAGGGGGGCCAGGACAGAGAATTTCGTCGGCCTCCAGCAGGAATTCCCCGCTGCGACCATCTTGCGTCTGGAAGAGAACTACCGTTCCACCAGGAACATCGTGGAGGCCTCCCTCGGGTTGATCTCCCAAAACCCGTTGCCCTTCCCACGATCGCTGCTGCCCCTCAGGGGTGAGGGCCCTGAGATCAGGTGTGCGCTGTTCGATACGGAGAGGGAAGAGGCCATCTTCGTGGCGCAGGAGATAAACAGGATCCTCGGCGGGACCAGCCACTGGGCAATGGAGAGCCGTTGGACAGGCCCTTCGGACCATGCACTCCAGGTCAGCCTGGCTGACGTGGCGGTCCTCTATCGACTCCACGCCCTAGGGGGGGCAGTGGAAGAGGCCCTTTCGCGAGAGGGCATCCCGTTCCAGAGGTACGGCGGTGGGGCGCTGATGGGACAATCCAGCCTCGAGCCGCTGCTGGCAGGGCTCAGGTGGCTGCTGGACCCGAGCCGGGACGAAGATCTCCTCACGGTCCTCTCCACCCCATGGGCAGGGCTCTCGGCTGCCACCATCGCCTCCCTCCGTGATCCCCCGGATGGCAGGCTCTGGGAGGGGCTGGCGGGCGGGGCCCCGATCAAAGGCCTGGGGGCGGGGGAGATGTCGAGGCTCAAGGCCTTGGTCCTCGCCCTCGGGAACCTCCTCGAGGAGTGGGACCGCATACCCGTGGGCCGTGCCGTGAGCCGCCTGGTGACTGCCCTTCGGATTCCCTCGCCCAAGCCCACCCCTTCGTGGGATCCAGCCGGGGAGGCCATGCGTCGCTTGTTGTCCACCGCAAGGGATTGGAGCGGCGACCTCATCTCCTTCCTGGACCAATGGAGTCTCGGCACGGACGTGGACCTCTACGACCCGCGCTCCGAGAGGGTCTCTCTGCTCACAGCCCACGCCTCCAAGGGGATGGAGTTCTCGGTGGTATTCCTGATAGGGTGCGAGGAGGGGATCTTCCCCCTGGGGCTGTCCGAAGGAAAGGCAGACCTCGAGGAGGAGAGACGCCTGTTCTTCGTGGCCATGACCCGGGCAAAGGACCTCTTGGTCCTGACCCGAGCGCGATGTCGGACCGTCCACGGCAAGAGGATCGAGGCCGCTCCCTCGAGATTCCTCTCCGAGCTCCCGGATGGTCTATGCCGCTGCGAGGGCCAGCGGTCCGGACAGCCCAAACCGAGGCCGGCCAGACAGCTCAAACTATGCTT